>CEVN01012959.1_pt1 | contig 20071 bp, 18 predicted proteins | sample 427041 | NCBI WGS metagenome assembly CEVN01 (sample SAMEA2623463, study PRJEB7988) | marine metagenome | biome: marine biome (ENVO:00000447); feature: surface water layer (ENVO:00002042); material: "saline water (ENVO:00002010), including plankton (ENVO:xxxxxxxx)" | depth 5 m
TTTGAGTCCATAATAAAATTTTTCACTGGAACTTTTCTTTTTCTCGAAAGTTTAAAAAGGTGATCGCCATTAAATGAATTGCCTAGCGGTTCTGGGCCTAAATTTTTTAATAAGAAATGTTCTTCAGGATTATCGGTCCACAAGAAACAGCCAAACCTTCTTGGATCGCAGTACCTCAAGTTGGTTCCGTCTTTGAAACTTATATCAATATGATCATGTTTTTTTAATTCATTAGTGTCAGTAATTCTTAAACTTCCAGACATACCAAGATGAATTATCAGGTACTGTCCATGACTCTCAAGTAGGAGATATTTACCTCTTCTGTAGATTCGATCTATTTTTTTATTCTCTAATTCCTTTTTTATTTTCTTGACTGGTACAGGCCATCTCAATGAAGGATTTCTTACAACAACAGAAGTAATTGTTTTATTGATAATGTGGGATTCTATTCCGCGTAATGTTGTCTCTACTTCTGGTAGTTCAGGCATAGTAGGGAGTCTAATTTTGTGAAGCCAATAAGTCGTTTACTTCTTTACCTTCTATAAAATCAATAATGATTTGCGCCAATTCCGGTCCAACTTCCTCTTGGACAAAATGCCCAGCCCCACCCAGAGTTATGATTGTTGGATTAGGGATCCGGTTTACAAAGTCATCTTTCATTCTTATTGTAATTCTTTCTTCTCCGCCAAAAGCAACAAGAAAAGGTTTATCCCATTTTTCATAGACTTCTTGCCAGTACTTCTCATTTTCCTTCAGTTGAGTAGGAATTAGGTAGGGCCAGACATGAGCTCCAGCCTTATATTTTCCACTTGGGTAAGGCGCCTCATAAGCTCTTTTTTCTCCATCCGAAAGCTCTAGTCTGCCAAAAGTTTCAATAATACCTACAATGTCCATGTCTTCTGAATAATAGGAGTGGGCTATCCACTTAGTGAACATTGAAACACCATCACTAGTAGAAGAGTTTTCGGAATTGAGCGCATCTTTAGCGGCTGTCTTGAGCTCTTCAAAAGTAATTGGCCCGTTCCACCAAACGGCCAGTTCCACTATGCGTCTTGTTATCCAGGCTGCAGCTCCTTTCCCAGCAACCATACCTGTATTTGAAACAATAATTTGTTGAAATCTATCAGGCATCTCGGCAACAACCCTTAGACCGACTAAGCCCCCCCAATCCTGACCGAAGTGAGTTGCATTTTTAAGATCAAGCCTTTCAACCAGTTCTTTCATAACCTCTATATGATGTTCGTAACTATAATCATATTTAGATTCGAATTTGTCAGACTTTCCGAATCCAACCATATCGGGTGCAACTACTCTGTATCCAGCTTCTTTGAAAACAGGAATCATTTTTCTGAATAAATAACTCCAAGTGGGTTCTCCATGGAAAAGGACTATTGGCTCTGCATCTTTGGGTCCTTCGTCAAGGTAATGAATCCTCAGACCATCGATCATCATATAGTTGGCTTCGAAAGAATATCCTTCAAGATTTTGAAATCTATCTTCAGGTGTTCTCAAGACACCCTCTCTGATCTCAAAAGATTTAATAAATAAACTTAAGGAGAGAATTGATAACAGAAAAAGAGTTCTTGTAATCAACCTCATAGGCATTAATTCATCTGACTGCTGATATTGAATAGGTCATCAGGGCTGAGTAAACCTACAGAAGCCTTGAGACGCAACATAGAAATAATGTATTCATATCTTGAGCTAGCATAATCTCTTTGTGCCTGAAACAATCTCTTTTGTGCATCCAATAAGTCAACAGTATTTCTAGTACCAACTTCGTAACCAATTTGAGTGGCTTCTAAGGCAGACTCAGCAGAAGCGAGAGCCTGTTTTCTAGCTGTGACATTTGCTACCTGTGTTTGCACACCAAAATGGTTAGATCTTACATCTCTGATGGTTGATCTTTCAGTATAAATGGCTTGTTCTTTAGATCTGTCGTAGTTTGCATAAGCTTGTCTTCTGGCTGAGCTAATAGCTCCTCCAGCGAAAAGAGGTAAGCTAAATTGTATAGAGTATTGTCTTGTATCTTGCTCCACTCCAAAAAGAGGGTTTTGTATAAATCCTCCAAACTTACCTTGTTTGGAAGTGCTTTGCGTGACTCTTCCGACCAGGTCAACTTGTGGTAAGTGATTAGATGCAGAAGCTCTAGCGGTAGCCTGAGCTGCATCTCTCTGTAATTTAGCTGCTTTTAATTGATAATTGTTTCTTAGTCCAAGAGTGACCCAGCTTTCTCTGTCAATAGGATCAGGTGATGTAATAATAAAATCATCTTTAAGAGGTGACAGAAGCTTGATATCTCTTCCAACAATAGATGTGAGTGTTTCTTGTGCAGTATCCAGTTGAGATTCTCTAGCTATTCTAGATACAACTGTAAGATCGTAAGCTGCTTGTGTCTCTTGCACTTCAGTTATTGCAGCAAGTCCAACATCAAATCTCTTCTTAGCAAGATCCTTTTGTCTTCCTATAGCCTTTTCTTCTGCTCTTGCAGCATTAAGACTATCAATTGAATTGAGGACATTGAAGTAAGCAGAAGCTACTCTAATCATTGTTTCTTGTTGTTGATAAGCGAATTCAGCTGCAGCTGCTTCTGATAGCGCATTTCCTCTTTCAAATTGGAACCATTTATCTAGTCTAAAGATTGGCTGATTTAGGTTTGCCAAATAAGCATTTGAGTTATATTGGTCTATAAGTTGCTCTTCTACTCTGTATTCATTCCATGTGGTTGTACCTGAAACAGTCAAAGATGGAAGTAACCCAGCAATTCCTTGAGCTTTATTTTCTTTCCCCGCTCTGTAGGTAGCTTCAGCAGCTTTAAGAAGAGGATCATTTTTCAATGCTAGTTCATATACCTCCGCGAGGTTTTCACTTCTAAGAGAAGTAGCAGTCATCATTAGCGATAAGCTCAAAATGATAGAAATTTGTTTGAATAAATACATAAAATAATTTTTGATTAGGTGTATTACTCTAGTATAACACCTCTTTGACTCGCAACAAAATTAATTCTTGGCCTATAATGGTAATTTTAATTTTAGGAGAAAAAATGACTATTCAAGTTGGTGACACTTTACCTTCAGTTAATTTAACTACTATGACTGAGGAAGGTCCAAAGCCCGTATCTTTAAATGAAATTTCCGCTGGAAAGAAAGTAGTACTTTTCGCAGTTCCTGGAGCTTTTACTCCAACTTGCAGTGCTCAGCATCTGCCTGGCTTCATAGAAAAAAATGCAGAAATAAAAGAAAAGGGGGTCGATATAGTGGCTTGTGTATCAGTAAATGATCCATTTGTTATGAAAGCATGGGGTGAAGATAGGAATGTAGGACAAGACGTTCTAATGCTATCCGATGGAAATGGAGAATTCACAGCATCAATTGGATTAGAAATGGATGGAAGTGGCTTTGGTTTAGGTACAAGATCTCAGAGATATGCAATGATTATAGATGATGGAGTTGTTTCTTCTTTGAATGTTGAGCAAGGACCAGGCCTAGATGTAAGTTCGGCCGAGACAATACTTCAGCAATTGTAAAAAATGACAAAACCCATCTATGACATCGGCCAAATCTGCGAGTTAGATAAATGGGAGACGTTTATTGATGGACAACCGTTTGAGTTATTCGAGCGTTTAAGAAAAGAAGCGCCAGTATATTGGCACGAAGAGAGTCTAGATTTTGAACCTGGTTTTTGGGCTCTAACTAAGCACGAAGACATAATCAAGGTTTCTAAAGACCCCATGACTTTTTCGTCAGCTGTTGGAGGTCACTTAATGTCTATGGGAGATCCGGAAGTGGTAGATCCTGCAGCAGTTGCTGCCATAGTAGGCAACATGATAGGCATGGATCCTCCAGATCATCAAATCTACAGAAAGATGGTTGCGCCTAGTTTTACTCCAAAAGCAATAAGAAGCCTTGAGAATGATATGAGGCTTAAGATACGAGAGCTTCTTGAGAATGTAGAAGACAAAGGGGAATTCAATTTTGTTACTGAGATTTCTGAGCAATTACCTTTGTGGGTGCTATGTGAAATGATGGGTATACCTGAATCTGATAGGCCTAAAATCAGAGATTTAGTTAACAATCTTACTGATGCTTCTGTTCAACAAGATCCTAATAATTCTTTTCAGATTTGGGTTAATTACATGGAGCTATTCAAGATGGGTAGAGACATGATAGAAGAGCGAAGAAAAAATCCTACGGATGACTTGATGAGTGTTGTTGCCAATACAAAGATTGAAGGAGGGGAGCTTCCTCCAGAGCTACTGGATGGCTTCTTTCTTCTGATGGTTATAGCCGGCAATGAAACCACTCGAAATACCTTAACAGGTGGCTTGATGGCTTTGACAGAGAATCCCGAAGAGAGGGAAAAGCTTCTAAAAGATCCATCTTTGATTGCCAATGCTACTGACGAAATGTTGAGATGGGTAACTTCAGTTATTTACTTCAGAAGAACAGCTACACGAGATACAAATATTAGAGGTCAAGACATTAAAGCAGGGGATAAGGTAATCATGTGGTACGGTTCCGCAAACAGAGATGAAGATATTTTTTCTGAAGGACATTTATTCAGAGTGGACCGAGAAAATGCTAAAAAACATTTAGCTTTTGGAGCTGGAGAACATCTATGTCTTGGTAATAGGTTGGGGCATATGCAAATTAGAATTCTATTCGAGGAACTATTAGAGCGTTTTCCAAATATTCACTCAGTTGCCGAACCTGTCAGAATCCCTTCCAATTTCTTAGCTGGAATATCTGAATTAAAGGTCCGCTTATAAATGATTTCTAAAGGCGACGATTTTCCAATCCATCAACTTCCGACTCCGGTAGCAGAAGTAGGAACTGAAAGAAATTTTTACGACCGATATTTTTTCAATGGGTATAACGAGGATGCGAGCATCTTTTTTGGTGCAGCCTTTTGTGTTTACCCCAATTTGAATATTAAAGATGCAAGTTTTGTAGTTGTTTACGAAGGTATACAACATAACTTTCGTTACTCAGACCTTCTTCATCAGGAGAGAATGGAAACAACTGTTGGCTCCTTTAAGATTGAGATTGTTCAACCCCTGCAAGAACTCAACATCAACTTAAATGATCCAGAAAAGGAAATAGATGTTGACATTGTTTTCACAGGTCGATTTGAACCTATGGAAGAACCTAGGATGACTTTGAAGAATGGTCCTAGGGTTACTATGGACTCTACTCGTATGACACAACACGGCAATTGGGATGGACATATCAAGTTTAAAGATAAATTTTTTAATCTTTCCGATGGTAATTTTCTCGGCACGCGAGATAGATCTTGGGGTATAAGACCTGTTGGTGCAGCAGATACCCAAATGATGCCCTCTGATAAGCTGCCCCAATTTTATTGGTTATGGGCTCCTGCCAATTTTAATGATTTTTCATCTCATCTTTATTTTGTAGATAATGAAGAAGGTAGAGCAACTCACAGTCACTGCGTAAAACAAGGAAAAGAAGGAAGTATCAAATTAGTTAGTCTAACTAAGATGATCGAGTATAAAAATAATTCAAGAAGAATTTCAAAAGCTGAATTTTCTGCTTTTAAAACTGATGGCACAAAATTAAGTTGGTCATTAATTCCTAAATACCACATCTATATGTGTGGATTAGGTTACATGCATCCTGAATGGGGTCACGGCCAGTTTAGAGGGGAAAACCAATCTCAATATGACACTTATGATCTTAAGGAGGATCCGCATGATCCTCCTTTTCTTCATATTCAAGCTATCTGTGATTTCAATATTCAGGAAGGTGATTCCACGCAACAAGGTATAGGAGTTTTGGAGCAGTTAATTTTCGGACCGCATTCCCCGAGTGGATTTACTAGTCTTTTGGATGTTTAAATTATGTCTGAAAACTTAGCATCTCTTTTTCAAGATTATTACTGCAGCTTATCAAACAAAAATTACTCCGTTGATACTGTAGACAGAGTATTTGGCGGAGCAAGCAGAGAGACATATAAAATAAAGTTAAGTGATGATTCAGGAAATATTGAAAAATTGGTTCTAAGACTTTCCCAGGACAGTTCTTTGATAGAAACCGAACAAAAGACCGAATACCTAGCTTATTCTGCATTTCAAAACTCTCAAGTTCCTGTACCAGAGCTGATAGATATGGATGAATCCTCGGAGCGACTTGGTAAACCTTTTATGCTCATGAAGGAATTAAAAGGAGAAGCAGCCAGTCCATTTACTCCAGATGTTTATCATCCCCACGAAAAGGATCTAGGTAAACAGTTTTGGTATATTCTTGGTCAAATTGCCAGCGCTCAAATAGATAAGAAGATTTTTGAATCCCTTTCTTCAGAATCTAAAGATCCCCATTGGAAACAAGAGTTAGATAAATGGGTTAAGGTTATTCGTGATGACTCAATTAGCATTGAGCCCATTTTAGAAGCAGGGATAAGATATTTGTATAGAAATCCACCTGAAGAAAATGACCATCAATGCCTGGTTCATGGAGATTATAGGAGTGGTAATTTCCTATACCTAGAAAATAAAGTAACAGGAATATTGGATTGGGAGATGGCTCATATTGGAAATCCATTAGAAGATCTTGCTTGGGCACTATCCCCAATATGGAGTTGGCAAGATAAGCAGAGGCCTGCTTATTTAATAAGTCGTGAAGAAGCTCTCACAATCTGGGAAGAATCGAGCAAAATACAAATTGATCAAGATCAATTAGATTGGTGGGAGATATTTGCTGCAGTAAAAGGGATGGCAATCTGGATTTCAGCAGGACACGAATTTAAAACAGGAACAAACATAGATCCGATCAATCTTTTCTCTGCATGGATCCCTGGAGATATACACCTTGAAGTTATCTTGGACTTTTTGGAGGCTAAGCTGTGAAACCAGAAATAAATATAGCTCTTCTGAATGCAGCTCAAGAAATCATTGGTAGATTCAGCCCTCTGATGGAAGATGAGTATGAAAGATCTCGTTTAGGGTCTTGGGGTGCTTTAGTTTTAATTTCAGCAATGAAGTTCAATGATGCTGCTTCATCTTTAGAAAAAGAAAATAAAGATGTTGTCGATTGGCTTGAAAGAGTAGGAAAGTTCAATATAAAGGATCTTCATTCTGAGGGTTATGTAACCGGAGATACTACAATCGATCAATTAGACAAAAATAATCAACTACTGAGAAACTTACTTAATAGAACGGTTGCAACCTTGGAGGAAAATGGGGAACTGAAGGTTATCGGTAGTGCGTTCGATCTGATGAGATCAATGCATCAAAGACGTAAAGTTAGTGATTTGATTGGATTGTTACAGCAAGCCGAGTCTTAGCTAGCCCACTGAACAAAAGACACAAATCCATATGCACTAAGAAACATTGGTGCCAAGTAAAGCGTAGGAAGTATGACTTCTGATACTTTTTTTGCCGTTTTTTCTATTTTTTTCACAATTTTTTCTATGTAGGTTAAAAACGCGTGTATAGTATCATTTAAATCTATATATGTGTATCAATATTGTGAATATATTGAAAAATTACTGTTAATTAGCTATTTTTCAAGGTTCCTTGATTGAAAATTCAACAATTCCTATACCATTTTCACCCCTCACTGAATAAAGAAGATAATTCTTACCCCCTTCAATAAATAACGCAGGATCTCTTAATTGATTAACTGGAGTATTTATCGCACTCGCAACTGATTTATACAGAGGTAAATTGGCACCTTCCCATTCTTTTTCTGGTTTTAGAACTTCAACAGGTTCGCTAGTTCGCCACAGCATAATGGGTTTGGATAAATCAATAGTTGTCATAAGGATTCTCTCTGGTGAATCTCCTTTCCTTGTAAAAAAAACTAATAGAAAGTCATTTCTTACCATGACAGCTGAATGGCGAGTATTTTCTTCCATAAGCTGATTGAGTATCTTAAAGTCCTCAATATCTCCATTCCTTTTGTAGATTACACCTGGCATTGATAGGGCATAGTCTTCATTTCTATATGAAAATTTTCTGAAATACGGCCATCCTACTATCTTCTCTTTTGCAACAAAGTTTAGTCCATCAGAAGAAGTGGCAACTCTAGTTTTTTGAAGGCCAAATTTATCAAGACCATGAAAATACATCAATACTCTATTGTTTAGATCATCAACGTGAACATCTGGTGAAGCGATATGCGGAATTGTTAAATCATCAATTTTTTTTGGAATAAATTTTCTCAGACTCTCATCGACTTCTCTTGGCTCAAGGGCAGTTAGATCAAAATCTTTAGGAACCTTTGGCTTGGCCGTTAAAAAATTTGAATCTTCCAGGCTCAATACTCCTCCTTTATAAATTTGCCATGGTCCGGATAGACTGTCTGAAAAAGCCATTTTAATTCTATCGCCCTTGTGGTCAGCAAAGTAAAGATAGTATTTACCTAAGGGCTTTTCTACCCAAGTGGGCACTTTTATTAATGAGGGACCCTGAACGTTAAAACCTATTTCTTCGTTATGATATGGTTTGATTATAGGTTCATCTACAAAACGGGTTATTTCAATTTGCATTTGATTCTCTCTTTCATTAAAACTTGTTAGAAAACCAATAACGGTGATTAATAATAAATTACGTACGCTCAAAAAACTATTTTCATATCCCTTTGTTACATTAGCACAGGTATAATAAGTTAAAACTCCATGGCAAGAGAATATACCGCAAAGTCTATAGAAGTCCTCTCTGGACTTGATCCGGTCAAGAAAAGACCTGGAATGTATACGGAAACTTCCCGACCTAATCACCTCGCCTTAGAGGTAATAGATAATAGTATTGATGAAGCCCTTGGAGGCTTTGCCTCAAAGATAGATGTAGTTCTGCACAAAGATGGATCTCTTGGTGTAGAAGATGATGGAAGAGGGATGCCAGTTGATTTACACCCAGAGGAGGATGTGCCTGCTGTTGAGCTTATTTTCACAAGACTCCATGCTGGAGCTAAGTTTTCAAATGAAGACTATAAATTTTCAGGAGGTTTGCATGGTGTGGGTGTATCGGTTGTCAATGCCCTATCAAGTTTTCTTGAAGCTGAAATAAAAAGAGATGGTCAAAAGTATTCAATTAGATTTGAAGATAGTGAGAAGAAAAAAGATTTAAAAGCCATTGATAAGGTTGGCCAGAAGAATACCGGAACAAAGGTTACATTTCTCCCGGATCCTCAATATTTTGATAATCCTAAAATTTCAGTTTCTCAACTTACATCTGCATTAAAAGCAAAAGCAGTTCTTTCGCCTGGATTAAAGATTTCCTTCAAAGACGAAAACACAGGCCAGTCTGAATCTTGGTGTTTTGTTGAAGGACTTGCAGCTTATTTGGCTTCTTCCAACAAAGGGGGAGAGGTTGTTCCTTCAGATCCTTTTGAGGGTGAATTTTTGTCTGATGAGGGTGGATTGACTTGGGCTCTGCAATGGGTTCAAGGAATTGCTGATCCTATTTCAGAGAGCTATGTAAATCTCATACCAACCTCTCAAGGAGGAACGCATGTAAACGGAACTAGAACGGGTTTAACTGAAGCTCTAAAGGAATTCTGTGATTTTAGGAATTTAATACCTAGGGGTATTAAGCTAACAGCAGATGATATTTGGCAGAATTGCAGTTCTATAATCTCTGCTAAAGTTAAAGATCCGCAATTTACTGGTCAAACTAAGGAACGTCTTTCTTCAAAAGAATTTACTAATGTTTCCTCTCAGATCATTAAAGATTCTTTCAGTTTATGGCTCAATCAGCATACCGAAGAAGGAGAGATAATTGCAGGTATCTGTATTGCTAATGCTCAAGCCCGACAAAAGAATAATAAAAAAGTAGATAGAAAGAAAATTGTTTCTGGCCCTGCCTTGCCTGGAAAATTAACAGACTGTACTTGTGATGATCCTGAAGAGGGGGAGTTGTTTTTAGTAGAAGGTGAGTCGGCTGGCGGGTCTGCTAAAAGAGCAAGAGATAGAAAGTTCCAAGCGATATTACCCTTGAAGGGAAAGATTATGAATACTTGGGAAGTTGATGTCAGCGAAGTCCTTGCTTCCCAAGAAGTAAATAACATAGCAATAGCTTTAGGTGTGGAACCAGGAAGTAATAATCTAGATGGATTGCGGTACGGAAAAGTTTGTATCTTGGCCGATGCAGATTCTGACGGATTGCACATTGCAACACTCTTGTGCGCACTATTCCTCAGACATTTTAGGCCATTGGTTGAGGCAGGAAGAGTGTATGTCTCTATGCCTCCTTTGTATCGGGTCGATCAAGGTAAAGATGTCTATTATGCTTTAGATGATGATGAAAAGGATAAGCTTGTAAGTGAGCTTCAAAAGAAGAATAAGAGAACTAAGATAGAAGTGCAGCGCTTTAAAGGCCTTGGAGAAATGAATGCATCACAGCTTAGAGAAACAACGATGCTTCCTGGGGCGAGGAGATTGGTGCAGCTGACAGTTAAAAATGGAGATAAATCAGCTCAGATGGTTGATATGCTCTTATCCAAAAAAAGATCACAAGACAGAAAAGAATGGTTGGAAGATAAAGGAAACTTAGCAAATGTCTGAAAAACTTGAACAACAGTCTTTAAGCCAGTTTAGTGAAAAGGCTTACCTTGACTATTCCATGTACGTAATTTTAGACAGAGCTTTACCTCATATTGGAGATGGATTAAAGCCTGTGCAAAGAAGAATTATTTATGCAATGTCGGAATTAGGCCTAAGTTCTGCAGCAAAATATAAGAAGAGTGCAAGAACAGTTGGCGATGTGATCGGAAAATTTCACCCTCATGGGGATACTGCAGCATACGAGGCAATGGTTCTTTTATCCCAAACATTTTCAACCAGGTATCCTCTCATAGATGGACAGGGTAATTGGGGGTCAATTGATGATCCTAAATCATTTGCCGCTATGAGATATACTGAATGTCGTCTATCGCCTTATGCAAAGAGCCTTCTTGAAGAGCTTGGACAAGGAACAGTTGATTGGGTCAGTAATTTCGATGGGACTCTTTTAGAGCCCTCGGTTCTCCCTTCAAGATTACCCAATCTTCTTCTTAATGGAGCAACAGGAATTGCCGTAGGAATGGCCACCGATATACCTCCTCATAACCTAAATGAGGTAGTTAAGGCTTGTATCAAGATCTTGGATGAACCAAAAGTTTCGGTAGAAGAATTGTACGCAATAGTGCCAGGACCTGATTTTCCTACAAAAGCAGAAATAATTTCTTCTGAAGAGGACTTGAAAGAGATTTATAGGTCCGGCAGAGGTTCAATAAAAATGAGATCTACTTATGAAATAGAAAGTGGTGAAATAATAATTACAGCCTTACCTCATCAAACATCCAGTTCAAAAATATTGGAACAAATTGCTATCCAAATGGACTCAAAGAAACTTCCTATGATTGTTGATTTAAGAGATGAGAGCGATGAAGAAAATCCTACAAGATTGGTATTAGTGCCCAAATCCAATCGAGTAGACAAAGATGCAGTCATGAATCATCTGTTTGCTACGACTGATCTTCAAAAGAACTATCGAGTAAATATGAATTTAATTGGTCTCAATGGCAAGCCCCAGACGAGAGATATAAAATCAGTTCTTAAGGAGTGGCTTACTTTCAGAACTCAAACTGTTACTAGAAGGTTGCAACATAGATTAGATTGGGTTCTAGACAGGTTACACATATTAGAAGGGCTCCTAGTTATTTATCTGAATATTGACGAAGTTATCAACATTATTCGAAATGAAGACGAGCCAAAGAAAGTCCTGCAAAAGAAATTTAAACTAAGTGTGGTGCAGGTTGATGCAATTTTGGAAATTAGATTAAGACAACTTGCAAAGCTGGAAGAAATCAAAATTAAAGAGGAGCAAGGTACTCTAGACACCGAGAGAAAAGAGTTAGAAAAGTTACTTAGCTCTAAAGCAAGACTAAAGACTTTAATCAAGAAGGAACTTAAAGCTGATGCAGAGATTTATGGTGATGACAGGAACAGTCCTATTGTAGTTAGAGAGGAGGCAACAGCCTTCGATGAGGCTGAATTAATTTCTTCTGATCCAGTAACTTTAGTTCTTTCAGAAAGAGGATGGATTAGAGCTGCTAAAGGGCATGATGTTGATGCCGAATCCTTAAATTACCGTGAAGGAGATTCGTATTTTTCTTCAGCATTATCCAGAAATAATTTGAATGCTATTTTTCTAGACTCTAAAGGCAAGGCTTATACATTACCTTGTCATTCTCTTCCGTCTGCTCGTGGTCAAGGAGAACCTCTTTCCGGAAGATTAAATGCTGAATCGGGAGAAACTTTTATGGGTGTCATGTCCGGTAAAGATGATGAACAGGTAGTTTTAGCATCTTCTTCTGGATATGGTTTTATAGCGAAGCTTATTGATTTGCAGACAAAAAATAAATCTGGTAAAGCTGCAATCAGAGTGCAAGAAAATGCAAAAGTACTAAAACCATACTTGGTAGAAAGTGAAAATGACTATCTAGCTGCCATAACAAACCAAGGTAGAATGCTTGTCTTTCCATGTTCAGAACTGCCTCAATTAGCAAGAGGTAAGGGTAATAAGATTATAGGGATACCAAAGGCTAATTTTGATTCTGGAGAGGATTTTTTACAGGAAGTAGTTACCTTAAATGAAGAAAAGGAATTAAAGCTTATTAGCGGAAAAAGGCACTTCACCATAAAATTTAAAGATTTAGAAAATTTTGCGGGAAATAGAGGTAGACGGGGAAACTTCTTGCCCAAAGGATTTAGAAAGGTAGATAGAGTTGAAGTAGTTACCTTAAAAAATTCAAAGGAATAAATTCTAAATCACCAATGATTTATACAAGGAGGATTCGATGAAAGATAAATTTCCCTATCTTGGTAAAGATGTTTTGATAACTCAAGATATGTGCGATCTCAACGAACACATGAACGTAATTTATTATGCCAAAATATTTGAAGATGAATTTCCATTTTACGATTCCTTGGGCTTTACTTCAGATTATTTCAAACAAGGGTATTCCTTTTTTACTTTGGAGATGAATATTAGATATCTTAAAGAAATGCGAAAAGGTGAAAAGGCTTCTCCATGTTTTAGATATTTTTCTGTTAAGCCTAAGTTAATTCATTACGGTGGTGTTCTCCTAAATGAAGTTGGTGACGTATGCTCTATCACTGAAAATGTTCTCATCCACGTTGATATGAACACTAGAAGGTCATGTGAAATGAATTCTTCTACGATTGCCCATCTTAATGAGATGGTTGCTAATCACTCCGCAACAGGTGAAGTTGATTTTGATCTTAGATTGAAGATTTAAATTTTTTCTAATTCGGCCCTTACATTTTCTTCCAACAAAGGAAGTACATCTAAACTTGCCAGATTCTCTTCAAGTTGCTCTAGTTTTGATGCTCCTAGAATAACTGTAGAAACATTTTTATTTAATAAGCACCAGGCTATAGCTAATTTAGAAAGGCTAGTGTTGAGCTGCTCTGCGATGGGAAGGAGAGCAGACACTCTTTTCATTCTCTCTTGACCTCGTTCGGAATCAACCATTGATTTTCTTAACCACTCATAGCCTTCTAAGGAAGCTCTAGAATCTTTAGGTACACCATCAAGATATTTTCCAGTTAAAGCACCTGACGCGAGAGGAGACCAGATTGTGGTACCAAGTCCATATTTCTCATACAAAGGACCGTATTCATTTTCAAATCTTTTTCTGTCTAAAAGATTATATTGGGGTTGCTCCATAGAGGGAGGAGTAAGGTTATTTGAATAGGCAAACTCATATGCTTCTGTAATTTCTTCAGCAGACCATTCTGAAGTTCCCCAATAGAGAACTTTGCCTTGCGACACTAAGTTATGCATTGCCCAAACAGTCTCACCAATCGGAGTCTCAGGATCTGCTCTGTGGCAGAAGAAAAGATCTAAATAATCAACCTGTAACCTTTCCATGGCCTGATAACAGGCTTCGGTTATATGTTTTCTGCTCAGCCCTCTTTGAGTTGGAAGCGGATTTTCTTTAGCACCAAAAAAAACTTTCGATGATACGCAATAAGAATCTCTGGGATTATTTAATGCTTTGAGAGCTTTACCCATAACTATTTCAGATTCTCCTCTTTCGTACCCCTCTGCATTATCGAAAAAATTTATACCTGCATCTAAACAGGTACCAAACATTTTTTCAGCAAGCCTGGTATCTACTTGTTTATTAAATGTCACCCAAGAACCGAAAGATAATTCTGAAACCTTTAATCCTGATTTTCCTAAATTTCTATATTCCATTTTTAACCCCCTAAAACTTCTTTAAGTATTTCTAGACCTTCTAATATGTCTTCATCTGGAATGTTTAAAGCAGGAGCCAATCTTAAACAATTTGCCCCAGCTGAAACCATTATTAGCCCTTTATCATAAGAATCATTTAATACTGACTCTGCGGTATCTTTAACCAGATCACAACCTATCCATAAGCCCGCGGATCTTATATCAGAGATCACATTATCCTTTTTCAATTCTGAGAGGAACTTCAAGAAGATTTTTTCTTTTCTTTTTACTTCAGTTAAGAATCCCTCTTCCGAAACTATTTCTACTACCTTATTGGCAACTGAACAGGCAAGGGGGTTTCCTCCGAAAGTTGATCCATGAGTACCTGGCTGCATAAATTTTCCTATTGTTTTAGTTGTCAATGTTGCACCAATAGGTATTCCTCCTCCCAAACCTTTCGCTGATGTGATTATGTCTGGCACGATATCGAAATTCATATAACCATATAGACTGCCCGTTCTTCCTACTCCACTTTGGACCTCATCAACGATCAAGAGAGCATTGTGTTCTCTGGTAATATCTCTGAGTCTTTGCATAAATTCTTTTGAAGCCTCAAATACACCTGCTTCACCCTGAACCGGCTCAACTATTACGGCAGCAGTGCGCCTATCAATGAGGTTTTCTAGTTCATCTATGTCGTTGTACTTGCCATGAATTATTCCAGGCATCAGGGGTTCAAAGCCGTCTCTATGCATGTCCGAACTACCGAGCGATATATTGAGTAAAGAACGTCCATGAAAGGAATTTTTAAATGACACTATCCGATCTCTTTTTTCATTATTTGAAGCGTGAAATTTTCTAGCAATCTTTATAGCAGTCTCATTAGCTTCTGAACCTGAATTACTAAAAAAAATATTTTCAGCAAAAGTATGTTTTGTAAGCCGCTCGGCTAGTTCAATAGCAGGTTCATTGGTAAGGTAATTGCTCAAATGCCATATTTTTTTTGATTGATCCGCTAAGGCCTTTACCAGCTCAGGATGCGAATGGCCAAGAGAATTAACTGCAATACCACCTCCAAAATCAATGTATTCTTTGTTATCCTTATCCCATAATCTTGAACCTTCGGCCCTTTCAGGTATAAATGATGCCGGAGAGTAATTAGGTAGCATGACTTTGTCGTACAGCTCTCTTAATTGATTATTTTTACTATTTACTTTCATCGGAAGAAACTTTCTGGGCAAGCAATAGTATTATAGATTCCCTTTTTATATGGTCAAAGTTGAAAGCAACATAGAAGAAAATATACATCGTATATTGCTTCGCCCAAATCAATCTACTAGTTGGAAAACTAGCTTACTCTTCGTATTTGTTATTGCATTTACCTGCCTTGCTATTGGTATAGGTTTTGCCTTTGCTGGAGCAACAATGATTCTTCCGTTTGCTGGTCTAGAGGTTTTATTTGTTGGAGTTTGCGTTTATCTAGTGATGAAAAAAACTTATAAACAAGAAGTAATAACTCTTACCAAAGAAAAATTAAAAATTGAAAAAGGTGCAGGAAAAATTGATCAGGTTTGGGAATACTTCAGAATATGGTCTTACGTTTCGGTTGAAAAACCTGAACATCCTTGGTATCCGGCTCATATAGTTATTAGATCAAAAGGGGAGAGAGTTCCCATAGGTGATTTTCTTAATGAAGAAGAAAAAGAAGACTTAGTAATGTCCTTAGAAAAGATAATAAATCAGTTAAAGTAACTACTTTCTCTGATTGAATCTCTTACCGACCATAGCGGATGTGATATTTATTTTTTGAATGTCTATAGTCCCGCCAGCAATTCCCCAGCCCCATACATCTCGGTATTTTCTTTCCATGGAATACTCCTTGTTGAATCCGTAGCCCCCCATAAGTTGCATTGCAGCAGCTACAACTTCTCTAGCTGTTTCATTAGAAAAACATTTACCAACACTGGATTCAAATATGCTGGGAAAACCTTCTTGAGCATTATGCGCAGCTCTGTGTATAAGCAGTCTTGAGGCTTCAACTTTCATAGCCATTTCGGCTAATTTCATTTGTACAGCTTGAAACTCCACTATGGGTTTTCCAAATTGCTCTCTTTCTTGGACGTATTCGATGGCACTCTCTAGAGCACCAGAAGCTTGGCCAAGGCACATGGTTGCATTTCCACACCTTTCCAAATCAAACGCCTCCATTAATTTCTTAAACCCTCCATTAGCTTCAACGATTATGTTTTCAAGAGGAACCTCGACGTTATCAAAGTAAATATCTGCAGAAGGAATTCCGTTCCAGCCCATTAACTTTTCTTGTTGTCCGAAACTAACTCCAGGAGAATCCTTTTCTACATATACAGCACCAATACCATTAGCACCTGGCTCTTCTGACATCCTGCAATAAACAACATATCCTTCTGAATGACCGCCCCCAGAACACCATCTCTTTGTTCCATTGAGGATGAATTTATTATCTTTAATTTCAGCTTTTGTAGTCAGGTCTGTTAATGCAGAACCTGCATTCGGTTCAGACATTGATACAGCTACTACAATATTACCTTGGCAAATTTGTGGAATTACTTTTTGTTTTAATTCTTCAGAAGCAAAATGCTCAATAGCTTTCACAGGCCCTACACAACTCTCGAATATAGGAAATGCAACTGCTGAAGATACTTTTGCAAACTCCTCCATGACTATCAAGGCATCTAGATTTGAAAGACCTAAACCTCCATATTTTTCAGACACATTTATTCCTAAGAATCCCATTTCCGAGTACTTTTTTAACCATTCTTTAGAGAGAGGTTCGCTGGTATCCTCCATAGAGTTGGCCACATCTGCCATTTCTTTTTGTGCAAAGTTCCTTGCCGTAGACTGTAATTCTTTTTGTTGTTCAGAAAGTTTAAAATCCATATTTATCTCCTAGATAACTCTGTCAGTTTTTAGTTGGTTAATTTCTTCTTCGCTGTAACCTAATTCAGTGAGGATTTGATTATTGTGTTCGCCCAATTCCGGGGATCTATGTCTAATTTTTCCTGGGTTAGCTGACAATTCGACTGCTGGCCCAACGACAGAATATTCTCTGTCTAAAGAAGGATAAGTCAGTTTTACGAAAGATCCTTTTTCATTAATGTGTCTCTCATTTAATGTTTCTTCAGCTTTCAATACTTCACCAACGGGTATTCTAGATTTTTCAAGCTCTAGGATAGCTTCTTGTGAGGTTCGTTCCGAACACCATAGAGACATTCTTTCACTGATTAGATGCCCGTTTTCTCCTCTGCTCAGATCGTCTTTGAATCTTTTATCATTTAACCAACTCTCTTCCCCCATGAGAGCAACCCATCTTTCAAACAGTGGTTGGCCTACAGTTTGAACAAGTATCCACCCATCTTTAGTTTGGAAAGTGTCAGATGGACCTGAAGTTTGAGCTCTATTCATAGAAGCTACTCTATTGATATTTAAAAGCTCCTGTTCTATCAGAAGATTGTTTGTGGTTGTAAGAGCAGTCTGAAGTAATGAAGTTTGCACTCTTTGTCCTTTTCCAGTTTTTTGCTTTTCAAGATATGCCAATACAGTTCCAAAAGCAGCAAGTGAAGCACTACAAAAATCAACATATGGGGCATATGCTTTAGTAGGTTGATTAGGATCTCCTGTCATATCCATTGCTCCTGACATAGCTTGCGCCACGCCATCAAAACCTACTCGCTCTGCATAAGGACCTGTTGTTCCAAAAGCAGTATTAGATGTGAGAATAATTCCAGGGTTTATGGATCTTAGAGTCTCATAATCTAAACTCATAGATTTGAGCGTTTGTTCGGGAAGGTTTGCAATTACAATGTCTGCGCCCTCTACTAGTTTTCTTACTATTTCTTTCCCTTTTTCTTTAGTGGGGTTTAGAGTGAAACCTAACTTGTTTCTGTTTAACTGAAGATACATTGCACCCTGCCCATCCTCAGTTACTGGAGTAACGTACCTATCTTCGCTTCCACTAACCCTCTCTATTCTTATCACATCAGCCCCATAGTCTGCTAATAGGGCTCCACAGAATGGTCCTGCTATATATCGACCAAAATCTAATACTTTTACACCTTCAAGTATTCCACTCATAATTCAATTCTTTTCGTTTCATACATTCACTTAATCAGACAACAGATTATAATCAAGGTATGACAGATCAAGAAATACCAGAAGGTTTTAAAGAACTCAAAATACCTCAGCCTCATATTGAGGGTATGGGTCCAGGTTATTATAAAAAAGAAGATGATGAGTTATTTATGATCTTCTTTGCCAAGAAGGAACACAGCAATTTTTATGAATCTGCACATGGAGGAGCCCTTATGGCTCTTGCAGATTTTTGCATGACATCCTCTATGATGAAGAACAGGAATAGTTTGGTAACTACGGTCAGTTTTCATACGGAGTTTTTAGCACCAGCACCGATTGGAAGCATGTTGCTAATCAGATGCAGGGCGACAAAGATAGGAAAATCTCTAGGTTTTTCTGAGGGCGATATAACTGTGGAAGATAAAACAATAATTACATTTGGAGGGGTTGGAAAGATACTCAAAACATAATGGATAAAAAATACGAAATTATAATTTACGGAGCAACAGGATTTACGGGTCAGATATGCTGTAAGTATCTAAGGGACAATTACAGTGATTTGGTGTGGGCTATGGCTGGCAGAAGTGCTACTAAGCTTGATCAGATTAAGTCAGAGTTTAACCTTGACTGCGATATCTTAGTAGCAGACGGCGGAGATCTCGACGCGCTTAAATCTTTGGCTAGACAAACTAAAGTAGTTCTATCGACTGCTGGACCATTTGCGCGTTATGGATCATTGCTTGTGCAAGCATGTGTAGAAGAGGGAGCGCACTACACCGATATAACAGGTGAAAATCATTGGGTAAGAGGTTTAATTGATAAACACCATGAAGAAGCTGCTTCAAAGGGTATAAGAATTATCCCTTCCTGTGGTTATGATTCTATTCCTTCAGATATAGGAGCATTCTTTACAGTTTCTCAATTTAATAAACCCGTATCCAGAGTAGATGTCTATCATCAAGCACAAGGGGGAGCTTCGGGTGGAACTACAGAAACTATTTTTACTATGGATGGAGTAGGAAAAGAAATGCGTGATCCATTTGTTTTAAATCCTGAGCATACCGTTTCTGATGAACAAAGAGAAAAATCAAAAGACGGTATCAAAGTCGAGCAAGTTGATGGGCTTGAGGGCTGGGCAGGCGTCGGCGTTATGGCGGTCGCAAATACCCGAGTCGTCAGAAGGTCAGCAGCTTTAATGGAACAAAATCAAAAGCCATACGGCAATAATTTTACTTTTGGAGAACATGGTTTGTTCGCTACTAAAAGAACTGCTAGATTAGCATCTTTGGGTTTAGTTATAGGTTTTCTAGTTTTAAGCACTCCTTTAAAGCATCTTGTAAGACCTTTTCTTCCTAAGCCAGGGGAAGGTCCTACTCAAGAAACTCAAGATAATGGTTGGTTTAGAGCCACTTTTGTTGCTACTTCTGAAGATAATGAAAGAAAAATATGTTCAATGTATGGATCGGGAGATCCCGGATACAAATCTACAGCAAAGTTAGTTTGTGAATCTGCTTTAGCTCTTGCAAGATCAAATGAGTTACCCGGAGGTCAAGAGTATGGAGGAGTTTTGACTTCTGCTGTTGGGTTGGGGGATGTTCTGGTGGAAAGACTAAAAAAGGCAGAAATCGAGTTTAAAGTTTTGAGCTAAATTTTAAACCTTTTCAACTTCTTTTTAGTGAGCTTATTTTTCAAAGAAGCAGTATCTATCACCCCATCCTTAAACGGTGCCCAGGCTTCCCCTTGAATCAAAGGAAGAAG
>CEVN01021084.1_pt1 | contig 20026 bp, 17 predicted proteins | sample 427041 | NCBI WGS metagenome assembly CEVN01 (sample SAMEA2623463, study PRJEB7988) | marine metagenome | biome: marine biome (ENVO:00000447); feature: surface water layer (ENVO:00002042); material: "saline water (ENVO:00002010), including plankton (ENVO:xxxxxxxx)" | depth 5 m
AGTACTAATAAGCCCAATAATTATTTTGCTGATTCCTGAGTTTTCTCCTTGTATATGGGTTAAAAAGCTAGATTGCTGATAGTCGTTTTTATAATAGAGAGCATCTTGAACAATTTTTGAGTTAGTAAACTCAAGAGAATAAATTGAACCTTGGAAGGCTAGGTAAATAATGAATAAAACTGAAATAACTCCTGAAGATAATATTATTTGCTTTTTATACCGCTTGTTTCTTGATATATAATAAATTAACGAAAAAATTGCTAATAAAATAAAGGCACTTGCATTATTAGATTTTATTAAACCAAACAATGTTACTCCAATAAATAAGATTTCTAATTTACTTATACTTTTTCTATTTTTTATGAAAAAAAGCACATACAAAAGTATTGATAATCCATAAAACTCACCTATTGTTTCTGCACTTGGAAAAAAACCTCTCCAAGCATTGCCATCAACAACATTTAATGTATTCATACCGGTTTTATTTTGACCGAAATAGTAAAAATTTAAAAAATTAAATAATGTTGCATTTGCACCAAGTAAACCAAAAAACACAACTAGAAAAGATGTTATCAAAAAGTTATTTTTTATAACCTCTAAATTAATATTTTGTATATTTTTTTTTATTAAAGTGTGTAGACCATTAAATGTTAGAAAAAAAAGAATAGACCAATATATTGTCGAATGAAGGTTCATTGAACTACTAGAAAAGCCAACTATTTTATCTAAATCTAAGGTGTAATTATATTTATTAGAGTTAAAAATCCAAAAGAGGGGACCAATTAATAATAAAGATAAATAAATATATATATTTTTATGTTTCTCAAAAAGTGAATAAACCCCAAATATAGTAAGTATAAACGTATAAACATGCAGATTAAATCCTCCAATTACGGCTACAAACAAAAACATAAAAGGAAAAAAATTAATTATATTTTTAAATCTATTATTAACAAACTCTAGACATAGAAAAGTAACAAAAAATATGAAAGCAAACAATATGAGGTAACTACTTAATTGTTCAAGATTTAAAAAGTACAAACTTTTTGAGTAAAAGCGTTTTTCAGCATAAATGCCATATGTCAAAAAAATTGATGAAAGAAAAAGAATAGAATTATATTTTCTACTAAGAAAATTAATGTGTCTTTCATGTGTTTTAATTAAAGAAAAACAAAGCAATAAGGAAAGAGATTTCAAAATAATTCCAATAAGAGCATTGGTACCAATTGCAATAAAAAAAGTATTTCCAATCCTGTCAATTCCAGTAACTGTTCCAAAGCATTGATAAGAGGAGTAATGATTTGGTCGAAGTTTAAAGTGTTTTTGATATGCAACTTTTGGATTCTCAATTATTATTTCCATGAGTGAAAACTCACATGTATTTATTTGATAAAAACTTAAGTCATCTGTTATTTCTTGTGCCTTTAAATCATCAGCACTGTTGTTGACCGTCCATGGGAGCACTAGAAGTAAAAAAAGTAAAATTAGTTTAAGAGTAAAGTTTTTATTTTTAGTCAAAGAAATTAGTTGATTCATGAATATTTTCTTTTCTTAAGGAGCGCATATATAAGTACACTTAAAATAAGCAACATGGAAGTACTGTTATAGAAGTTTAATTCATTTGTTCCATAGAGAGTATTGTCCCACCCTCCAAGTACATAATGTTCACATTCTGTAAATGAATTTACAGTAACAATATTTCCATCTTCATCATAGAGCTGAACACCAGGAAATGCTGGATCGTTTTCAAATACAAAATTAGGATTGTTTTCAATATTTGGTGTTATATGGTTATCAGGATAGTTTCCACAAAATATTTCTACTATTGAATTTTTTTCCATATCTAGTCAGCCTATTATAATTCTATAATTAAAATTGCTTCAGGTGTTAAATTTACTATATTGTTTTGATTCAAATTATAATTTTCAAGCATTTACTTCTATTTTTTCATTCTTAGAAAAATCTAGTGAAAAAATAAATCTTAATATAATTCATAAAGATACTTCAAAAAAAGACATTTTTCCAGAAAATATTTTAAAACATACTAATTTAAATGAACTAAATATATATAGGTTTGACAGAAAGTTTCAAACATTTCCTAAAGTTGAAAATTCTCATGTTTCAGAAGCCACTTACTACAGATTATTTTTCAACGACTATATCAAAAATATAGAAGATTTTGAATCTGTCACATATGTAGATTGTGACATGATATGTTTACAAGATCCATCTTTTGAAATAATTGAAAATTCCAAGAATCTTGTAGAAAGTGAATATGTTCTTGCAGCTAGAAAAGAGAAGTTTGAAACAATTGAAATGGAAAAAATAATTAAAAATCTAAATTTAAGTTCTTCTAAGTATATGAATGCCGGATTATTAATAATTGATGTAAATAAATGGATAAATGAAAATTTGACACAAAAACTATGTGAAAAACTTTTACAAATTGAGAACAATATTGTTTATTGGGATCAAGATGTATTTAACGCTTATTTGGACGGAGCATTTTATGAACTTCCGGAATCTTTAAATTACTATACAAATCTTGAAGATAATTTAATTGTTTCTAAAGAAGTAAAAATAGTTCATTACTACGGAAACAAAAAACCTTGGACAACTAAGGGGATATTTAATAAAAAGTCTACATACTATCAAGATATGTTCAGGGAACTTGGTTTGGGAAACTATCATATTACTCATAAGAGAAGAAGAGATTCCGTAAAGCATTTTATAAGAGGTATTTTTAATTTAAATATTATTTATTTGAAAAAACCTGTTTCTTTTTTAATAGACTTTTTAATCTCTTTGTCCAAGAAGCCAAATATAATCTGAATACTCTTTATCAGACACCACGCTCAATGAATAATTCTTAGAAATATGCAAAACTGCATTTTTAGGAATATCTTTACTATTATCGTCGTTACTATATTTTTCAAAAGAATTAACTAAATCACCTTCTTTTAATTTATATAAAATCCCTGTTTGTTCGTGCTTAATAATTTCTGAATTATTTTCAATATCAGTTGCGAAAACTAAACAACCTGAGGCCAAAGCTTCAAGGAGCACTTTTGAATTCCCTTCGAATAAAGATGTTGATATGAAATATTTAGTCGAACTAAGCATATTCATTAAATCATTATGAGGCAGGTTACCAAGAAAATTTATCTTAGTATTTAAAGTTTTAGCTAAATTTTCTAATTTTATTTTTTCAGGACCATCTCCAACTAAGTCTATTGTATGATTTGAGTTAGAGAATTCTTTGATTAAATAACTATAGTTTTTTTGTTCAACAAGTCTACCAACTGTAATTATTCTTAAATTATCTCTATTTTCATATTTCATATTCTGATTTACAACAACCCAGTTGGGCCTAATTTTTAATTTTGTTTTATTGAAAAAATACTTTTTTTTAATAAATTCAAAATCATCTTTGCTTGTGACTGTATAAAGATCTGAAAAAATTAGTGAAACTTGAGTTAATAAGTAGTAAAGGATTTTTTTAAATAATGATTTTTTGTCTTTGATACTAAATATGAATGCATCATATCCTGTTCTGATAAGTAAAGGTTTTTTTGTTATTAACTTAAGTAAAATTGCAATCCACGAACCATTAAGCTGGTTAGTTTTAATCAGAGATATATCTTTCAACTCTTCTTTTATTAAAAATGGTAATTTTAAAGTTCTTAAAAATAATTTAAAGTTTCTATCTGATTTTTTGATATATTCATATATAGGAATTACTGATAAATTTTGATAGTTTTTCAAATATTGATGTTCTGAATTGTCACCAAATGTGAGAAAAGTATATTTCACGCTATTATTTTCAGACAAATAATTGTAATAACTTAGTTCTCTATTTATGATTCCAGAACTTTTCCACGTACTTAGGGAATTTTTATAGGTAAATAAAACTAAAATCTTCAATTTATCTTCAAGTTTAAATATAGTCTAATAGTTAGTATTAACTTAGATTATTCTATTTATATGAACTTCTTCAAAGTAAAGGCAAGATTTTGAAAACTTTAACTAAGAATTATTATTTGAAAGTATTTTTATTAGTTATATTCCTGCTACTTTTAACAAAAATTGATTTTAGAGTAACCAGCTACAGTAACTCAAGTTCTGTTGATGATGCAAGTTACATGTACCATGCATATACAATTGGCCATGATTTTGATTTAGATTATACAAATCAAATTCAAATCACTGATGAATATACAAAATTAGGATTTTATTTTAATGGAACACAGTATGTCCCAAAACACCCTTTAGGCCCAGGAATATTTGCAGCACCATTTGCTTTTGTTGGGAAGCTTTTACAAATGTTAAATACAACCACAAATTTTTCTGAAAATAATATTGCTTTTTTCATATATTCATTATCTTCAATTTTTTACTTTTTTACATCTATCTTGCTTATCTCAAAAGTTATAAACAATAGTCCGAAATTTAATAAAACTACACCAATATCAATTTTTTATTTACTCCTTGGATCAGGTCTTGCTTACTATTCGTTTGAAAGGTTCAGCATGACACACACCTATGAAGTTTTTTCTATAGCTGTCTTGTTTTATGTAGCTTATAAAAATCCTAATGGTGATAAAGCAAAAATAAATGCAATAATCGGTTTTCTTCCAGCAGTGTTCTTATTAATACGTTGGGTGAATATATTTATTTTTCTCATTCCGTTCCTTTATTATTTTTTAATTGATCAAAAAAAATCTATTAGAAATATCCTTCAATCAAAGCTCTACTATATTGGTTTGACATTAGGAGGTTTGCTTTTTTTAACTCACACAAAAATTTTGTATAATGTTTATACTTTAAATCCTAAGCTTATTTATAGAGATAATGCACCAATAGGCTTCTTAGAATATACAAATTTAGACTCGTATTTTAGTTTTGATTTTATTACTTTAACAATTAAGTCATTAGCAATAATTATTTTTTCTACTGAATTTGGGTTGTTATTTTTTTCTCCAGTTTTATTCTTCATGTTTGTCTCTTTATTTAAATTGCTATATAAAAAAGAATATTCTTTAATTACTATTTTATTTCCAATCATAGGCATCCCCTTTGCAATTGTTATTTTGTGGCAGGCAAGTGGCTCATCTTATGGTTACAGATATTTAACAGTGCTCATACCAGTTTCAATTTTTTTAGCTTACCGTTACTTAGATTTGAAAATTATAAAATATCTTTATGGCCTAAATGCTATCAGTATTTACCTTTTTATAAAGTTTGAAACAAATGAACTTACATCTTTAAATGAAGGCATAAATTTATTTGGTAGATTTCATGAGTATTCTGGAAGATATTATCTCCAAGGTGTTTTGGATGGAGCATTAAATATAAATACATATTTAGTTTGGATAATGACTTCTTTTTTTGCTGTTTTTTGTTTTAAGTTGCTTATTTTAGTTTTTTCTTATTCCTTTGTTGAAGAGCAAATAATTAATTTTGGCTACATGAATGGCGATGTTGAAAAATTTTTACAATTCACTGAAAAAACATCTTTTGTTGAGATTTTGATACTTATTATTTTATTTACATTTTTTTCTACTAGATTATTAAAAAGGAATAAATAGATTAAATGAAAAAACTAGTTGCAGTGCCTTGTTTTAATGAAGAGGACAATATAGATAGCTGCATTGAATCACTTCTAAGTTTAAAAAATGAAAAAATTGATGTATTTGATATTCTAGTTGTTAACGATGGAAGCAAAGATGATACAAACAAAAAGCTGAGTCAATTTGGTAATTTGATAACTGTAATTTCTAGTAAACAAAATTTTGGCCTTTCAGAAGTATTTAATAGCATTTTATATTTCTCAAGAGAAGAAAACTATGACCAATTAATAATTTTTGATTCAGATAATCAATATCCTTTTGAAGATATTCCAAAATTGTTTGAAAAAATTACTTCTGAAGAATTAGATATAGTTATTGGCTCTCGTGATTTTAAAGCTCTGGATCATTTTTCAAATTCTAAAAAGTTTTTTCAGAGACTAGGAGCATTTCTAGTTGGCTTAAGTTTAAGAATGAATCTAAATGACGTGACTTCAGGGTTTAGAGCTTATTCCAGTAAAGCACTCGACTCATTATTTGTAACAAACACATTTACTTATACACTAGAAACTTTATATCAGGCAAAAAGGAGTAAATTAAAAATTTCGGACATAGAAACTAGTTATACTAATCAAACAAGAGACTCAAGACTATTCGACTCTAATTTTGAGTATATTTCTAAATCGATAAAAATAATTTTTAAGTCATTACTAATTTATAGATCAAAGTTAACAGTCTCAATTTTAACTCTAATTCTCTCCACACCTGGATTAATTCTTACTTCTAGATTTTTTATAAAATATTTTCAAGAAGGGTCCAATCCTGGAAATGTACAGTCATTAATTGTTGGAGTAGGGTATTTCAATATCTTGTTTATCAGTGTTGTTTTGTTTTCAATAGTTATAAACAATTATAAAAATAAGAATTTTCTCCTTACAAACCTTTATAAACCAAAGCACTACTAATTTTTACTTTTCAAAAGTATTACTGAATATAAATAACTTAAAATGTCTGCAACAATAAACAAAATTCTTATTTGAATCAGTATATTTATAAAATATATACTATTGAAAATTCCATTACTGACATATAAGAATATAGATTCTTTTACACCAAGTCCAGCTGGAATAATTGATACAATAATTGAAATCGCAGATGAAAACAAATAAATGCCTGCGAAGTAGAGGTACTCCTCAAAATCTAATTCATTAAAATATATTGATAGTGAACTAAATTGAAAAAATGCTGTAGCAATGTAGAAGCGAAAATTTTTAATTTCAATTAATTTTTCTGTTTTTTTATTGATTAATTTTCTTAAAAGATACATCAAAATAAAATTCAGCACAACTACAAGAAAAATTATTGAAATAGGACTATTTATATGTAAAACATAGAATAAGCCAAAAGACATTCCAAATAATACAAGTATTGATTGCTCAATTACGGCACTAGTAAAAAATTTTTTCTTCTCTGTTTGCTCGTAATTTTGTGAAAGCCTAATAAAAAAATTACCAAACTTAACAAAGGAATATTTTCCAATATGAGACTTCATGGCAAATAAATATGTATCTTTGTAGTCAAACTTATTTTCTTTGCTGTATAAATCTGCCCACCCATAAGAATGAAAACTATTTGCCAAAAAGAGTAATACAATTATTAATAAAGAATTTGTTCCAATTTGTAGATTTATTTCAGACGAATTTACTTCATTTCTAAAAAAATTATATAAGTAGTAAAAAGCGAGTGAAGTGACAATCACTTGGATTAACTGGAAGTATTTATTGTTCATAATTATTTAAAGTATATCTTTAATCTACGTAATAAATAAGAACTAAAATAATTGTTATGAACTCTCACTTATTTACTTTTACAAATTACAAAACTGAGAGAAATAGCAATTTTTACAATCTATATGATAAAGTTGACAAAACATGTATTAACTTAATGGGTAAAAATAAGTTAAATACCAAGTTTCATACAAATATAATCTATCCAATCTTTTTCTTAATCTTGACACCTATGTTATTTTTAAATCTAATTAAAAATAGAAATGTAAAGAATTATTTAGTTTTATTTCCTGGAATTTTAGAGATAATTTTTTTAAAAATTTTTCAACCACTGTTTAAATATAAAATTACCTATGACACATTTACCTCCTTTCACTTAACCCTTGTTAACGATAGAAAGCTAATTAAAGAAAATTCAATTTTTGCAAAAATAATAAAACTTTTAGATAGGTTATTTTTCACTCTTCCAGATAAATTAATTTTCGAAACTAATGAGATGAAAAACTACCTAGAAGAATTTTTAAACAAAAAAAAAGATATTAGCTTAATCCTTACATCCTACAGAGAGCTTCCACCAAATCTCAAATTTTCTGAAAACAGTAAAAGTAAAAAAATAATTGTCACATTTTGGGGTTCATTTGAAAGGATGCATGGACTAGACACAATTATTGATTCAGCAATTGAACTAGGAATTGATTATCAGTTCAATTTAATAGGAAGTGGCTCCTACTTTAATCACATAGAGAATAGGGTGAAACAAGAGAGTATCAACAATGTATTTTTACCTGGTTATATCAGCAAAGATATACAGGTTGAGGAAAATTTATATACATATATTTCAAACTCTGATATTTGTCTTGGAGCCTTTTCAGACTCTAAAAAAAACAATCTAGTTATTCCAGGAAAAGTAGTTGAAGCATTTCTTTTAGGAAAGCCTGTAATTACTGTTAGAACTGATTACATTAAAAATAATTGTTTAGAATCTGTCTTTTCTGTTGAGCCCGAAAATTCAAAAGAGTTAAGTAATGCTATTAAATTACTAGCAAAAGACAATCAACTGAAAAAAAGTGTTGTAGAAAATTCAAAAAAATACTTTGAATCACACCACACAAAAAAATATTTTAAAAAAGAATTATTAGAATTTTTCAGTGAAAACTAAATAATTCATTTATTAATATGTTTATTGATGAATTATCTATATAGAAAAATAAGATCAATTTTTTATCTACTTCTTAATATTGTCATATTCTTACTCCTATTCCCATTTAAAAAAGAATCTAACCTAAAAATAAATAGTCAGCTAAAAAGAGATGAAGTGATTAATTATTTGCTAAATAAAAAGTTCCAAAAAAATGGGAAATACTTAGAAATAGGGTGCGATCTCAATCAAACATTTTCAAAAATTGATAATAATAACAAAACAGGAATTGATCCTGTACGCGGTGGAAATCTTAAATTATCATCAAAAGAATTTTTTGAAAATTATAATAAAGAATTTTTTGATGTTGTATTTATTGATGGTTCACATTTAATTGAAGATGTTTACTATGACACTGTTCAAGCAATAAAAAATTTAAATTTAGGTGGATATATATTGTTAGATGACGTCTTGCCTAACAACAATTTAAACACATTTAGAAAAAGAATGACTTTACATTCTTTTCAAGATGCATATAAAATCTTATTTTTTGTTTCTAGCCTTTCATTCGTAGACTTATACCTTTTGCCAAGTGATCATGGAATGGCACTTATTAAACTTACGGACGACCCAATAGTTAAAGAATTAGAGTTTGATTTTAGCGATATTAACTTTGATAATTATATTGAATTTTTAAAAAATAATAATTTTGTAAAAATTGATAAAATTGATGACCTCTCAGTTATTAGTTAATAAAAAATTAATTTAAAATACAAACATGAAATACATTAAAAACCTGTCAGTATTATTTATTAATTTACTCTTTTACTTTTTTGTTTTTTCTTTTTTCAGTTCAAGAGCATACTCATTATTAGTTGCATCTTTAAATAATTTTTCTAATGATTTGTCTAATATCGGTTTTCAATATGTTGATAATGTAAGTACAAATTTTATAGTCATAATTATTGCTGTATTAAATACTTTGTTTTTAGTTTATTTTACGAATTTAAATTATTTCAAAAATAGTCCAGAGAAAATAATTATTGAGTTAATTAAATTTGCAACAATAAATGCTGGCGTTTTTACTTTCACTTTGTATATTTTTAGATTATTCAATCTTCCACGTTCGATAATAATTTTGAGCTTAATATTTTTCCCAATCATATTTGGTTTGTGGTTATTTTTGATTGGAAATATTCAGAAATTTAGTTTTAGTAGAAAAGGCGTTGCATTCTCAGTTTTAACAATATTAGTTTTTGGTTCAATTGTATTCTTTACTTCAAGAAGTTTTGACTCAGCTACTGTTTCGGTTCAACAAGGAACAACATCAAATGAACAAGGTATTTTAAATTTTGATTTAGGCGTAACTTCTGATTCTGGAGAACTTGTATGTAATCCATGGTCTGGAAGTGATAATTTTGTTTCATGTTTATATGGAGTTGAAATTGCAGAAACGATTTCAATTGATTTACAAATAAATAATATATCAATTTTTAATGATGAAATTTATTTAATTGTAGAAACTGGAAAAGTACTAAAAGTTGAAGGTGAAGGTTATTCTGAATTCCTAAATATTGAAGATAAAGTACTTTACAAAGACGGGGGAGAAGAGGGATTTTTTGATATAGCTTTCCATCCTTCAGGTGAATATTTTTTAATCAGCTACTCAAATCTCAACAATGCCTTAGAGGTTGATAAATATTTTATTCGCAATGATCAAGTTACATTTGATAAAGTTCTTTTCGATGTACCAAACAATCAGTGTTGCCATTTCGCTGGAACCTTACAATGGTCTGATTATTTTGAGGGCTTTTTGCTTTCAGTCGGCGATATGGAAGCAAATAATGCTTCAGTGTTAAACTCCGAGTCACTTAATACAACCTCTCTAAGGGGAAAAGTAATCTTGTTAGAATCCGAAAAGAAAATTTATTCTCCGAAAATTAATTCCGTAAATTTATATGAACCACCACAAAATATTGTTGCTTATGGACTAAGAAACCCATGGCAAATGATGGAGTATGATGGAAAGTTAATTATTCCAGATGTTGGTAATCAAAATATAGAAGAACTGAATATAATCCCTTATGAAGAGTTTCCTAATGGTTGTAAAGCAAATGTCTATATTCAACTACAGGATGGCCAAGAAACTTGCGATGTTCAAAATGCTGTACCATTAGGCTGGCCAATATTTGAGGGACCATTTTTCGCGAAAGAACTAAATGCAAAAACAGGTGGGGACTTATTAACTGATGAAGAGAATGTCACGGAACTTTACATTTGGTATGAAGAAGAAGATAATACCTACGCTAAAGCGGATGAATTTTTAATAGAAACAAGCAAAAGACCTAGTGTCTATTACAATCACCAACCAGGAAATGGAGTTTACAGAGCAGCTATTATAGGTGGAGATGTAATTTCAAATGAAGATAGTTATTACAATAATTTTTATTTTTTTACTGATTACGTAACATTAGAAATTTTTGCTTATGACATGATTGAAGATAGGTTGTATGTTTTTCCTATGATTAATTCATACAACACAAATCCTACATCAATAGCAGCTCACCCAACCAAAAAAGATGTTTTAATAATTGCTCTCAAGTCAGGCCAAATTTTAGAAATAAGCCTGCCCGAGTTACCAAAACTAGAGCAGTAAATAAGAGATTAAAATATTTATAGGATTATTTGAATCTTGGATATATTATTAAATTGTCGGATTTAAATATGAAAAAAATACTTCTTGTTGGTTCATCAGGGTTCTTGGGGAAAAATGTATTCAATCAAATTAATAAAGAAAATGAAATCTATTCAATATCAGGCAAAGATGATTGCGATGTTTCTGATATTGTTAGTTTAAAAAGCTTTGTTTCTGAACTTGAATTTGATTACATAATTAATTGTGCAGCTTTTGTAGGAGGTATAGCATACGGATATAAATACCCTGCTGAAATGCTTTCAGTAAATTTAAAAATTGCTAACAATATATATGAAATAGCGAAAGAAAATTCGGTAAAACTATTAATCAACCCTATTCCTAATTGTGTCTACCCAGGACACTTGAATACTTATAAAGAAGAAAATCTTTGGGATGGACCGCCACACGAATCAGTATTTAATTATGCACTTTCAAAGAGAATGTTTATTGCTTTAGGTTCTAGTTATTACACACAATACAATCTCTCTTCAAGTTCTGTAATAATGTCAAATATGTATGGGCCTCATGATCACTTCGAAGAAAATAGATCACATGCTATGGGGGCACTTATAGACAAAATTTACAGGGCGAAAATTAACGATGAAAAAACTGTTGATATATGGGGTACTGGGAAGCAAATTAGAGAATGGTTATATGTTAAAGATGGTGCAAATGCATTGATTAAATGCTTAAATCTACCCAGTGGAAATTATCTATTTAATATTGGTGAAAGTAAAGGAATATCTATTCTTGATTTAGCAAATTTAATTAAAGACACTATTGGTTGGGATGGAGAGTTTAATTTTGACACTACAAAGCCGGAGGGTGTTCTTGAGAAAAAGGTTGATGGTAGTATTGGAATGAAAATTATTAATTGGGAAGCAAACTATAGTTTAAAAGATGGAGTGAAAGAAACTATAGATTGGTATGTAGAAAATTATGAGTAAATTAATTTCTGAAAAAATAATTCACGAAAATATTCATTTTGCGACCATAATGAGACCACAATTAGCAGATGAAGGTTTAACATTTTTAACTGACGACGAAAATTTTATCCAAGTTGGTCTTTGGAGATATCAAAAAGGAAAAGTTCTTCAAACACATTATCACCATACATTTGATCGTATCGCAACAAAAACCAATGAGTCAGTTTATGTAGTGAAGGGAAAAATTACTTGTAATCTTTACTTTGAAGACGGGCGAAAAGCTTCATCTCATGTTATAGAGGAAGGTGAAATGATTGCGATGTTTAATCAAGCTCATGAATATATCATTGAAGAAGATAGCTTGGTTATAGAAAATAAAAATGGTCCATATTTTGGCCCTGAAAAAGACAGAACAAGGATTGATCTTGAATAGAATTTTTCAAGTTGAACCATCAATATCTAGTGATGATATAGAAGCAGTTAATAATTATATTTCATCTGGTTCTTGGATAACTGAACATAAGCTAACAGAAGATTTAGAAAATCAAATAAAACAATATTTGGACAGAGAATATGCTGTAGCAGTACCCAATGGAACTATTGCAATCTACCTTTCTTTATTAGCTGCAGGAGTAAAAGAAAATATGAAAGTAGTTGTTCCAAATGTAACAATGATTGCGACAATTAATGCTGTTTTATGGGCAAAAGCTGAACCAATACTTGTTGATGTAGATGAAAGTTTATGTTTATCTTATGAAAAACTCATGAAGATTGATGAAGAATTTGACTGCTTAATTTTTGTTCCTTTAAATGGAAGAACCGGCGATGGTGAGAAAATTCAAGAATGGTGTTCTGAAAATAATATAATATTTATTGAAGACTCTGCTCATGCATTAGGTTCTAGCTATAAGTCGCAAAAATGCGGGTCACTTGGTGATTTAAGTGTAATATCATTTACACCTCACAAAATTATAACCATGGGTCAAGGAGGCATGGTTTTCACAAATGACCAAAATTTTTATGAATATCTGATTTCAATTAAAACTTTTAATAGATCAAAAGATAAGTCTGACTGGCATGAAGGTTTTGGTTTAAATTTTAAAATTACCGATCTTCAATCATCTTTGGGGTTATCACAATTTTCAAAATTAGAACAATTCATAAGCAAGAAAATGCATATACTTAATTTTTATCAAAAAAATATAAGTTCTAGCAAAATTAAATTCAAAACATTTAAAGAAGGCGAAGTTCCTTGGTTTTTTGATATTGAATTAGACACATTTGACGAGAAAGAAAAATTAAAAAATTACTTAGATAAAAATAATATTGAGACACGTGATTGTTACCCTGCTTTGTCTTCTCAGAATTATTTAAACAAGTATCAAACTAACGAATTAAGTTTTTCAGAAGATATTTGTAATAAGATTCTATGGCTTCCGTCAGGAAACAATCTAAATGATGACCAACTTTTGTATATTTGTGAGGCATTAGCAAACTTTAAATAATCTTAATTATGTTTGTAAACACAACTATCATAAAGTAATGATAAATTTCATTATTTGGAAATTGAAAAAAATATATTTTAAGTTATTTAATAAGCCTACTTCAAAAGACACCTTACAGTATAGAGATTATCTTCATCGTGAACTGCTTGAAATTTATGGGGATAATTATTTTCAAAATAAAAGAATACTTGAAATTGGCCCCCGTGATGGTGAAGATTCATTTAGGATAGAAGACTTTAATCCATCAGAGTATGTATTAATTGATTTACCTGACAAAGAAGAGATAAATTTAAAATGGTTAAACAATCTAAAATCTAATCATAAATTTATTCAAACTAATTTTTTATATATGACACAAGAAGATTATGAAAGTTTAGGCAAGTTTGATTTAATTTATTTTACCGGTGTTTTGTACCACAACCCAGAACAGTTAAGGTTTATACAAAAACTTTATGACAAATTAAATTATGGTGGTGTTTTAGTTTTTGAAAGCGCTACTACAAGAAAAAGAAAGTTTATTAATGAAAATGTGGTTGAAATTCACTATCCAAAAACATATCGAGATACTACAACTGTTAGTCATCTACCATCAAAAAAAGCAATTATTAGCTGGCTTCAAATGGCGGGATTTAAAGAGATTCATAATTCCAAATGTTACGAAAAAGAAAATTACAACATAAAGGATATACGTTTTGCTTGTATTGCTAGAAAAAATATAGAAGATAAACCAGATAGCTATTATGCAAAACAATTAAAAGAGCAGGCATTTATAATCGGAAAATCTACTTAATAACTATGAAGGATATAACATATATCTTTAAATCAGGGCGTTTAAATAGGATTGATGATGATAACGAATATGCTAAAGAATTTTTTTATTCATATACTTTTTTAAAAAATAAATATAAGAATTTAGCCGTAATTGAAGACAAAGAAGGGCTGAATAAGCGCTATCTCATTGTGGAAAAAATATTAAGAAAATTTAATCTACCAATTTTCTACAGTAAGATAATTAACAAAAAAAATCTTAAAATTTTAAAAGATTCTGATGTTATTTTTTCTACAAATCCTGGACTCGCACTAACAATATCTTCTTATGTTAAAAGGTTCAAAAGGCATAAGAATCTAAAATTTATAACAATAAATTCTGGAATATTTACAAATATTTATGGTGAGATAGTAGGGAGAAATTTTGTTAAAAATTTTTTTATAAAAAGATTTTTAAATAATATTGACGTGGTTATTTTCACATCAAAAACAGAACATAAAAAAATATCAAAAATATTTAATAAATTTAGTCACAAGTTTATCCACAAGTTATTCTCCATAGACACAGAGTTCTGGAAATCAGATTTAATCCCATCAAGTCAAAAAAAAGAAATTCTATTTATTGGTAACAACGCAATGCGAGATTTTGAGAAAGTAATAGAGATTGTAAAGAAGTTGCCAGACAAAAAATTTAAAATAATTTCTTCTTTTATAGATGAAAAAACAATTCCTAAAAATGCAGAATTAATTAAAGGAGATTGGAATAAAAATATACTGTCTGACCTAGATATAAAAAAACTATATAATCATTCAAGATTAGTATTCTTGCCCCTAGCCGACACATTAGTTGCTTCTGGTCAAAGTGTAGCCATGCAATCCATGACTGCTGGAACACCAGTTATAATTTCTAAAACTACCGGATTTTGGGATTTTGAAAACTTTATAAATAAAGAAAATATTTTTTTTGTTGAAGACAACAGTGTTCAGTCCTGGGTTGATAATATTAATAGCATTTATGATGACTGTGAAACACTTGACAAAGTTGCAAAAAATGGTCAAAAGTTAATTGAAGACCAGTTTAACATTTCAGAATTTACAAAATTTTTAGAGAATTTATTTGATTAAATAAAGGAAAAATTACCTTAGTTTTTTTCTCAAAAAAATAAAATAATTTTTTATATTTGTGTATCGAGTAAAAATATATTTTATTTTTTTTAAATTACTTTTTATATTTTCATTTCTAATAAAAACTTTTTTTCTTTTATTGAATAATGACTGGTCTTGATTTATTTTTATTTCCAATTCTCCAAGTTTTGGATTTTTTGATTCTAAAATCTTCTTTTCCCAATAATTTATATATATAAAATCAAAATTTACTTTGTCAAAACTTTTAGATAATGTTTCTATAGCCTCTAAATTATTTATTTTTAAATTTTTAAGAAAGATAATTGGAAAGTTTTTAAAATTCTTAAATGCAATGTGATCTTTTGTAATAGGAATTGATCCCGCAACAAGTGTTTCCCATATTCTATAAGTATCAATACCATTACCAATTGGACATAGGTTATAGGTATATTTTCTTAAATTTTCTTGATATTGGTCTGGACTTATTTGGTCAACATCAACAATAGCCCAATCTTTTTTAGAAAAATAAGACTTTAAACCAGAACGTTCTTTGCTATTAGTGTTATCACGAAAGTTAATGTAGATTTTATTTATCTTATCGTGATTTAAATTTTTCTCAACTCCATAGTTTTTTTCGTAAAAGTCTGTAAATTGACCAGGTATTCCAATAGGTATAGGAATTAATTTATCATTTTTGTGTAGAATATTTATTCCAAACCACTTATTAATACAATCAGGTTTACTTGAATATAGAGATTTTGTTATTGGCACATCAGATTCATGCGTTACAAGAGTTAAGTTCTGAAGCTCCTTTACTTGCTGTAAATCTTCAAATAAAAAATTTATTGCTTCGGTATTTGAATAAATTATTGAATTTTCATAAAGTGTATAATCTTTAATTTTAACAAGATAAAAGTTACCTCTTTCTGACAAGAGCTCATAATTTTTAGCTTCTTTAGTTTTCATAAAGCCTTTTGGAACATATCTTGAAAAAATTATATCTGAAATATTTCTGAAAGCATCCGAGCTAATTATTTGACTACTGTTAACCACAACTTGAGTATATTTTGTTTGTTTTTTTAATGTTAGATTAGTTAACTGATAACAAATTTATTAAAAGTTACCCTTCTTATAAACTATGATGGACTCATTTATCTTGTAAATATCATATTTGCTTGAAAGCTTTTCTTTTATATGACTAAATCTAGATACATAAAAAGTCTCAAATATTATATAGTTAGGCTTTAGTTCCAAAATATTATCAATTATTAAATTTAAATTTAATTCAATTGATATTAGGACATCTATTTTTTTATCATTTTTATGTTCATAAAAATAATCTATTGTATTTATCTCTGAAACATTTCCAATAAATTTTTGGTATAGAGAAACATCTTTTTCTGAAATTTGTACGAAATTATCAACTCCGTAAAATAAATCATTTTCAAAAAATTTCGATAAGTATAGAAATATATTTCCAATTCCTGATGGATAGTCAAGTATCATTCCACCTTTTAAAGATTTCATTTCGACTAAATTCAATACTTCATTTATAGCAAATACATTAGCCGGATAAAGATGAAAAGTTTTTATATAATTCATTTCAGCAAATGAAGTTGCTCTAATAATTTTTTCACCGTATCCATAATTATGTAAATCATTGAAATATTCAGCATTGATAACTTTATTTAAATGTTCTGAAGCGGAATATGATTTAGTGTTTTCATTGTTAAAACTATATTTTTTTAGTAGTTCAACATTTAGAGGTTCGTACTTTGTTTTATTTTCATTTATAAATTTTTTGTTCGATTGAAGTGCATTTAAGAAATCAAAATCGAATTTATTTTTAATTGTTAGTAAAGGATTGAAGAGAAATAAAAATGTATTTTTTAAATACCATTTTGTTTTATTAACAAAATTACTTCTCATTTTGAATTAATTCATAGGGCGAAACTACCATTACACCTGCATTTTTTTCTTTTTTATTTTGGTTAAATAAATGACCTCTAAATTCAATTAAATACGAATAATAGTCATGCCGATTTAAGAACTCATCTACAACAGTACCAACTTTAAATTTTCTTTGTGTATTAATGTCAGACTCGTAATCGTCAAAAATTATAATGCCGTCTTTTTTTAATAATTTTTGACAAAGATCTATATCATTATTTATTATTTTCTCATCTGTGTGGTTTCCATCAATAAAAGCTATATCAAATCTATTTTTATAAAAGGTTTTAAGATAAAGTTTTTGGATATTATGAAAAAATTTAATTTTTTCTTTATCTTTAAATAAAATCATTTTATGAAGACCTCGTTGAGATATTTTTATTGGTTTAAATTCAATTGCAGTATTTTGTCTAATAAAATGTGGAATTCTGTCTAGTGTTGCAACAAGTTTTACACAGCTTTCTAAAGCTACACTGTAGGAGCCAGTGCCTCTTCCAGTACCAATTTCAAAAAAAGTTTCTGCGTTTACTTTATTTACTATAGCTTTAAGCACGAAGGGCTGTTCTGAGCCATAATCCATAAAAAATTCTTGCGGATTTTCTTTCGGTCTAGTTTTAGTCAATTTGCAAATTTCTTTTATGTCTTCAAAATCTTTTTTGAAATCATAATTGATTAAATTAAAAAAATCTAATAATTCATAAACTCGTGTTGTATTTTTTGAGGATGTGTTCATTTATTACATTTTACAATTATTAAATTATTTATCTACATTCATTTGACTCTTTACTTTTCTATTTTTATTCAAATTTAATAATTACTGAAAAAACTTTTTGGGCCTTACAGAATTTTAACCAGTGTCTTTTTACTTGTAAGAGAGTACAATTACTTTTGCCTTATTTATCTATTTGTTTCATATTGACGGAGTGCAATGGGAACATAACCAACTTCCATACCATCTGGCGGAGTAAGGATTAAGGCGTCATCTATAAAGACAAGATCACCTGTTGAAGGAGGTTGAAGAACCGGATTTTTAGTTCCCCAATTTGTTCGATGAATTTCTTCAACTACAGATTGAAGTTTTCTTCTTTTTTCCTCACTCAGGTTTAGTTTTTGTATTGAAGGTTGATCAATAAATTTATACCAACCATACAAAATTGTAGAACCATCATTCAATATTGTTTCATACGTTTTGCCATTTTCTGGTTCAGGCCAACCATTGCTTGGTGGCTCGTAAGAATCAATCCCAGTATAAGGATTAGCTCCATTGGGATTTGGTGGCAACACTACTTCTAGAAGGTTTGTATTAATAAATTCATTTGAGTAAGGAGCTTCTAGTATTTCAATAGTGTTACCTTTTTCAACAAAGTAGTAAGGAAATACCCCTGCATCTTTTAAGTCTGTCCACTTAATACCCCAAGCTAAACCATTATCAAAAATATCTACCGATAAAATTTTATTTAAGTTATTGATTTCCTTATCTTTAATCCGCCATCCAAAATCTGCATCTTCAAAATATAATTGTTCAAAATGATAACGTTCCTTATCATCAAGGCGTATAGAAGACAATTCAGTGCCTTTATTTATATATCTCTCAATTGAGTCAAATATAGAAGTTTTGTAATAAGCTTTAAGATCTTGATGATAAATAGTTCGTCCAAGTTCATCAACGGGGTAATTCATTTTTGGAATACGTATAAAACTAGAATCACTTGATTTAACTACTAAACCGTTAATAACACCTATTTCATCAGCAAGACTCCAGTTTCTATATGAATCAAACAGTTTAGAATCCAGTCCTCTTTTCTGTGCAGGTTCATATCCATCTGTAATTCTGAACCAAGCCTCCGGCGTCACATATACAGAAGGCCCACTAAAATTTCCTGCATTTAAAAATAGAGTCCAGTTATTTTTACCCACTAATGTTGTCTCTTCAACACCAGAAGTAAGTGGAAGATTCATCCATGCTTGACCAAGAAATGAACCACTGGCACCTCTTTGAAAAGTAATACCATCCGGTGCATAGAGGAGAGTGTTGCTTATTTGAGCTATACCTGCTTGCTCATTAAGAGTATTTGTTCCTCCCCAGTTCCAACCTGGTGAACTTGTTTGGGTTGTGTAGCAATCAGTAACAACATTAACTCTATATTTCATTTGAGGATCAGGAAACTGAGTATTTCCCCAATAGCCAGGCCCGCCTTCAATGGTTTGAAAAACATCTCTATAGGAAGGTGCTCTTTCTGGCCAATATTCTCTTGCCACTGTTCCTGGCCTACATAATGGTTCTTCGGTATCACTGTTATTGGGCGTTATCCATGTTCCATGACCTCTTTGAAAATCTAAAGGTAAATACTCTTCGAAAGTGGACCAAATACCTGTATAAAAACTAATGCCATAATTGGAACCATTTTTTCCACCTGTACTATATGCATGTAGATAGCCCTTTAATGTAGACCCCTCCAGTTCAGCACTATCAGGAATAAAAGTTTGTACTAGATCTGGATTAAGTGGTGGTTTTATTTCTTTTTCAATTGTAGTTGTTGTATCTTTTACAGTAGTTGTGGTTGA
>CEVN01058447.1_pt1 | contig 19987 bp, 19 predicted proteins | sample 427041 | NCBI WGS metagenome assembly CEVN01 (sample SAMEA2623463, study PRJEB7988) | marine metagenome | biome: marine biome (ENVO:00000447); feature: surface water layer (ENVO:00002042); material: "saline water (ENVO:00002010), including plankton (ENVO:xxxxxxxx)" | depth 5 m
CTGTGAAAAATTCCACCTGGAAACCTGCAAGACAAAGAACAAAAAAAGTTGGCGTCTGGAAAAAAGTGCCAATTAAATTTTCTTTAGATTAATAATTTTATTTTTTAAATAACGATCTCAAATATTCCCGATTTAGCTTGGCAATATTATCTACTGAGATTTCTTTGGGACATTCTGCTTCGCATGCTCCAGTATTTGTGCAATGACCAAACCCTTCGTCTTCCATTTTATTAACCATATTTTTAACCCTTGATGAACGCTCTGGTCCTCCTTGCGGAAGAAGAGACAGCTGATTAACTTTAGCCCCCACAAATAGCATGGCTGAAGCATTTTTACAGGCCGCTACGCATGCTCCACAGCCAATACACTCTGCAGCACTAAAGGCCTCATCGGCATGTATCTTATTAATAGGAATTGAATTGCCATCAGGTGCATTTCCAGTATTGACAGATATAAATCCGCCTGATTGTATTATCCTGTCAAATGCCGAGCGGTCAACCATTAAATCCTTAATTACTGGAAATCCTTTTGCTCTCCATGGCTCTATAATAATAGTGTCTCCATCATTAAAATGTCGCATATGTAGTTGGCAAGTAGTTGTACCTTTTTGTGGGCCATGTGGCTGACCATTAATGTACATACTACAGGAACCACATATTCCTTCGCGACAATCGTGATCAAAGGTAACAGGGTCAATATTCTTTAGAATCAACTCTTCATTTAGAATGTCAATCATTTCTAAGAAGGACATATCTCCATCAATATTGCTCACGGAATATTCTTCAAAATTACCTTTTGATTCTGCTGACTTTTGTCTCCATACAACTAACTTTAATTTCATAGTGGTCATCATTTATAACTTCTCTCAGCAAGTTTAACATTTTCAAACTCTAATTTTTCTTTATGCAATTTTGGATTATCACTACTATTATATGCCCACGCAGATACATATGAAAAATCTTTATCTTTTCTTTTAGCTTCACCTGTTTCAGTCTGACTCTCTTCCCTAAAATGTCCACCGCATGACTCTTCTCGATTTAATGCATCCCTAATCATTAAATCGCCCAATTCAATAAAGTCTATAACTCTTCCTGCTTTATCAAGCTCATTGTTAAATGAATCAAAATCTCCTGGTATTTTTACAGTATCCCAAAATTCTTTTTTAATATCTGCAACTAATTTCAAGGCCTTATTTAATCCTTCCTCATTTCTTGACATACCACAATAGTCCCAGATTACTTTACCTAATTTTTTATGTATTGATTCTACCGTTTGGTTTCCTTGAACATTATATATTTTTTTCATTTTTTCAATTGATTCTGCTTCAGCTTTATCGAATTCAGGCATATCTGTGGTTACTTTTTCTTTTGATATTTGAGTTGATAAATAATTTCCAATGGTGTACGGTAAGACAAAATATCCGTCTGCTAAGCCTTGCATTAAAGCAGAAGCACCCAATCGATTTGCCCCATGATCAGAAAAATTACACTCACCAATAGCATATAAGCCAGGAACCGTTGTCATCAAATTATAATCGACCCATGTTCCACCCATAGTATAGTGAATAGCTGGATAAATCCTCATAGGCTGAGTATAAGGATCCTCCCCAGTTATTTTATCATACATCGCAAATAAATTTCCATATTTAGCAGATACCGTATCTTTACCCATTTTTTCTATGGCATCCTTAAAATCTAAGTAAACTGCTAATCCGGACGATCCAACGCCGTATCCATCGTCACACATTTCTTTAGCTGCACGTGATGCAACATCTCTAGGAACAAGATTACCAAAAGCTGGATATCTAGTTTCTAAATAATAATTACGTTCATCTTCAGGAATATCGCTAGGGTTTCTTTTGTCATTTTTCTTTTTAGGAACCCATATTCGTCCATCATTTCTTAGGCTTTCACTCATTAAAGTAAGTTTAGATTGATGATCTCCGCTCACGGGAATACATGTTGGGTGAATTTGACAAAAACATGGATTTGCAAAGTAAGCACCTTTTTTATATGCTCTCCATGAGGCAGTAACATTCGAGCCCATTGCATTTGTTGATAAATAGTATACATTACCATATCCGCCTGTTGCCAGCACAACAGCATCTGCTGCAAACCTATGATAAGAGCCGTCAATTAAGTCCTTAACAATAACACCTTTTGCTTCTCCATCCACCTTAACTATATTCTGTAGCTCGTGTCTAGTATATAGTTTTACTTTGCCTTTTTTTACTTGTCTGCTTAGCGCACTATAAGCCCCCAATAATAATTGTTGACCAGTTTGACCTCTAGCATAAAAGGTTCGGGATACCTGAACACCACCAAATGAACGATTATCTAATAATCCTCCATACTCACGTGCAAAAGGAACGCCTTGGGCAACACATTGATCAATAATATTTGCACTTACTTCAGCTAATCTATAAACATTAGCCTCTCTAGAGCGATAATCTCCACCCTTTATTGTGTCGTAAAATAAACGAAAAACGCTATCCCCATCATTTTGATAATTCTTTGCGGCATTTATTCCGCCCTGAGCTGCTATTGAGTGAGCCCTCCTTGCACTGTCTTGAAAACAAAAAGAAGTAACATTATAACCAAGTTCTGCAAGAGACGCAGCAGCAGACCCACCTGCCAAGCCAGTGCCAACAACAATAACATCTAATTTTTTTTTATTTGCAGGGCTCACCAAAGGCAACTTAGATCTATATTCAGTCCACTTGTTTTTGAGGTTTCCCTTTGGAATATTCGGATTTAATGTTTTAGAGTAGCCCGACTTGTCAAGCAGCTTATCTTTTAATTTATCGAGCGCCTTGTTAAAGCTATCAGGATTATCAGCCTTGCAAATGTACTTAACCCTATCTGAAGAAGACGTGCTTAAAGTGTAGTACCAATAAAAAGACTCACCTCTTTTTTTTATTTGAAACGATCCTTTGGGGAAATCATGATTTTCCTTAAAGAAGTCAAGAAACTTCTCCACACTATAGCCGAATTTTTCTTTTAAATCTAATGTGTCCATTTTTTACTTACTAAGTCAGCTATAATTTATTAAAAAAAGAATGTGTAGACAAGCTTTTAATGTCTGTAGGCAAGCATTTTTATAGAAAAGCATGCCTGTATACAATTTACTTTATTATCGATGAAATCCTAAATAAATGTATATTGGTATTAGTGCAAATAAAAGGGGGACTAGCAGTGCGTAAATGATTCCAGATAACTTTAAATACTTTCGCGTTTTAGAGGTTACAAGACCTAGGGACTGAAAGCTGCTAGAAAATCCGTGTAGGGTATGCATAAAAATTGCCCCCATTGCAAATACATATATTAAAACATGCTCAATATTTTTAAACTTATCGATTACCATCGTATATATATCTTTTTTCCCATTGGCATCATTTAATATTTCATTAGTGAACTTTGCCTTGTACCAAAAATTACTTAGGTGAATAATAATAAATGCCAAAATCACGGTTCCTAAAACACCCATATATCTAGCACTTATAGAGTTTGTCTCTGAATTAGTTTTTTTATATTTTGACTTTCTGTTTCTTCTTGAATCAATTGTAAGATAGATCGTTACAAAAACATGTAGTATAATTGAAATGTATGTAATTATTGATAGTACCTTAACAGCTGGGTTTGTGCTCATAAATTCTGCGTATTCATTGAACTGTTTCTGAGCTCCCTGGGATTCAGGTATTAAAAGCTGCAAATTCCCTAAAAGATGTCCTGTTAAAAAAAGGATTAAAAATAATCCTGATAATGCCGCCAAATATTTATTTAAAATATGGAATTTCAAATCTTTTAAAATGGAATATCATCTTCAAATGATGTGACTTCATTTTTTTTAGAATCTGTGCTCGTATTGCTCTCTTCTACTGGTTGTTGGCCAACTGAACCTGTTGAAGTATCAAAAGATTCTGGAGCTTCTGTTTTAACATTGTCTGTGTTTGTTGATGGAAAATCATTATATCCCCCCGAATTTCCTTCTTCAGCCATTCCGTAGTGTTGTAACGCTGTATGATTTAATTCTTCTCTTAGCTCGGGAGCAATAAATACTGTATCATAGTATTCTTCATCTTTTCCTTTTTGACTAGGGGGACTTACAAACAAGCCATTGATACCCTCAATAATTTTAAATCCTTTTATTGTAAAACCTTCATCGGTCTGCACATCAAAAAAGGCTCTTAACTTACCCCAGCTTCCTTTGTTCATTCTTTCAATTTTCAATTTTTTTACCTCCAGTATATTTAAAATATAACTAATTATTTTCTTAATTCAATGGATTGTAAATAGTATTTTTATCAATTTCTAATTATCCAACATTAATTACAAAAAAATATTTTTATATTCTTCAAGTTTTTACCAGAGGGGTGCTTCAAATATAAATGAACTTGTTGGCAAGTTGCAAATTTATCTAAAGGTGTGAACTGTGCATTTTAGTGCCCCCTGGAATTACAGTATCGATTTTAACAATGTCAAAATTTATATATAATATAAGTTGTTATCTATATCACATGTTGTTACATTTATTTCCAGTATTTATTAATATATTTAATAAAAATTTTATTAATGAGGGGATTGTTATTATGAAAAAATTTATTTACTTACTTTTTATACTTCCAATATTTGCTAGTACACAAAATTATGACTATACAGACGAACAAATTTTAGAGTTAAAAAATAGGGCACTAACTGAAGCTCATTCTTTAATGATGCAAACTATTTTAGAAACAGCCAAAGATGTTACTTTAAATAATAGTTTGAGAGAAGAACTAATTGAAAACTTATGTTCAACCGCTCCAATGAATAATTTTACAATCAATGCGGATATATCAGATTCCTTGGTTCAAAATGCGGGTGATTTTTCTGGCTCTATTTTTGCCTCAAGAGATGGACAAAATACATGGTTTAGCTCATCTGAGGTTTCTTTAATTGGGACTTCAGGGTATGAAAATACTTGGGCAACATCAGTTGAAACCAGTGGAAATGACTTAGTTGATTGGTATTTAAGTGGTGAGGTTAATTCTGAATCTTTTGGATTAGACTATGGAACACTGATAGTTAGTCAATCTCCAAACAACATTAATAATGTTTTTCCAACTCCTTCTAATTTATTAGCACCAATTGTATCAGACCCCTCTAATGATGCAGGCGGAGGAAACTATGATGTAGAGTCTGTGTCTGGAGGATTTAGTACTACTAGTTGGAATAGTGAAGAAATAAACAGACTTTTTTTTGAATTAGATTTAGCTGGATCTTGCTGTGATGAGGGCGGTTTTTTTGGACCATGGTATTTGTACGGAATAGGCATTGTAAATCCGGATGCTGAGTCTACAACCTCTGCTTATGCAGTTGGATATGGTAATGGAGGCCTTGGTCAGTTATCACCTGGGCTTCTATATATTAATGGAGACTTAACAAGTGGGGATGTTGCTGGATTTGAGTATCTAAATACAAGCTATTTTGAAACTTCAGAATCGGGAGATAAATTAAAAGTTGCTGTTAATGCTTCAGATTTATTCAATGATCCAAACTTTGGAACGTGGCCCAATTCTCTTGAGGGTTTAATTCTAGTTGGTGTAGTGGTTGAAGCGGGCTTGAGCGGACTTGATATAGATGTGAATGTTTTAGACCAGACTGGGGTAGGAATGCTTTTACTAAATTCTCAACACCAAGAGGGTAATTCTAATGTAGCCTTATCAAATCCAGGTTTTGATGGAGAAACCAACTCTTTATCGGTAACATACACTGATGCCGATAATAACCTTCCATGGTACAAAGCTGCTCAAATATGCAATACTCCAGAAAATGGAGGAAACTGTTTTACTCAACTTGATATGATTCCAGAGGCTCACACATATTCAGAGGGGGTTGTGTTTAATGCAGCCATTACAGATGACTTAATTGAAGAATTTAGTTTGTCTGGAGATTATGAGGCTCACTTCTGGTTTGCCGATAGCGATGACCTAGGTGAAGCTCAAATTGAATATGATATAACTATTGGAGGAGCTTGTGGTCTGCAAGGCGACTCAAATGGCGATGGCCTTTTAAACGTTCTAGATGTTGTCCTTCTAGTTAACTTGGCTCTATCGCAGTCATATGAGTTATGCGCAGATATCAATGCAGATGGAATATTAAATGTTCTAGATGTTGTCCTTCTAGTTAACTTAGTTCTAGCACCTTAATTTTGAAATTATAATTAAAAAAGGGAGGCCGCTAAAAGCTGTCTCCTTTTTTTATATATTAAATCAGTTAATTTTTTAATCAATCATTTCTTGTGATCCACCACCTACGATGTCTTCGATTTTAATAGAACCAGACTGTATCATTTCTTGCATAGTTTCTACTAATTTTCTTCTAGCTTGCATAACTTCTTTCTTTGGCATTGGTTTTTCTATTGGTTGATACATTGCCTGTTTTTTCTTTGGTAAAATATCAATAATTTGATTTACTTTGTCTTCTCCAATGCCCTTAATTGCTAAGGCTAGCACATCAATATCAATGTCTGGGTTGGTCCAGAAGTCTGAAGCAACTTCTTCACTCAATTCTACAAGATCATTAAATGTTAAATAGTACTTCTTAATATCATTATAAAGATCGGGGTCTTTTGTCTGAATTTGAGATAAATATTCATTTGCCTCTTCTTCATTAATATTATTTAATATGTCAGCCATTTTTTTGCCACCGCCCCTAGAAAACTCTTTGCTTTCTGGTATAAATGCTGCTTTTTTCTCAAGTTCTTTTGCAATATTGACAACCATTTCAAGCGGAATATCGGTTAGATTACCTAATTCTAAAATGATATCATTTTTCGCCTTTAAATCGAGTCTATCTAAAAATTTATTTCTTATTTCTTCACTTACCTGATCAATGGCAAGAGCCGCAACAGCTGGCTTTTCTTTTGAAAGAAGATAATAAATTTCTTCAAAGTTTAAATTGTCTAAAAATTCAAAAAGCTTAATTGAGTCAGGCTTGCTTTGCCTATATCTATCTTGGAGCATTAGAAAAGAGTATTCATCAAGAATTTGCTTTTTGACAATCGTCGGAACCTTGCCAGCTAACTCTGTACTTCTTACTCTAATTTTTAATATATCCTCTTTTGCTAATCCTGTAAAAAAGGAAACAGCTAGAGGCTCTCCTAATACTTGGAATAAAACCGCAGCCTTATCTAGACCTGATAAACTATTATAATCCATAAATTATTCCTCTGAATTTTCTTCGTTTTTTGACTCTTCTAACCAATCTTTGACAATTTGTGTTGCTCCTTCTTTTTGCCCTGCGCTCATGGCAACAGCAGACTGCCTTTGAGTTCTTATTTCTGATTGCATAACACCCTCATCTATTGGTGCATGAGTTGGCGCAATGCTAGCTGGAGCAACCGGTTGAGCGGTATTGTTTTGTGGAGCTTCTGCAGCCTGCGCTTCCTTGGATGAGGTTTTATCTGATTCTTTAGCTTTTTGATCTTTAGGCTTAAGGTATATGACTTTCTTTTTGTTTGTAAAAATTGCTACTAATGACAATATAATTAATAAGCCCAAAAGGCCAATTGCAAGCCAAAGCACCCAGCCAGATCCAGATGCAACCTCATTATTTTGAGACAGTGAGTCCTTTTTTGTTGTATCTGGTGCAACCTCTGGTGGAAAATTAATTTTGTCTAATTGAGATCCCATCCTGTTTAATAAACTATCTTTAAATCTCTGAGTTTTGGTAAATTGTCCCTCTAAATATTGAAGCCTCCATTGAATGTTTTCATCCAAGGCTAATTCACTGTTTAAAACAGATGCCTTTAAGCTTTCAATTTCTTCAGACTGCTTTTGCATTTGAGCGAGCTGCAAATCTTTTGCTTGTTGCTCAAATTCATCCAATAACATGTCTATTTGAATATTTTGTGCATTTTTAACATCTTTTTCTTCTTGGAGCTGCAATCTTAGATTGTCTAATTCTTGATTTAGATTTCCAAGCTGAGCTTCAAGCTGATCAGACTTCTTGGTCTCTTCTTCTACTTCAATTTGCTTTGTTAGTTCGGCGATTTGAGCTTCAAGAGACTCTGTAGAATCATTTTTATCTTGCAGCTCATTAACTTTGGCCATGTAGTCATTTTCTAATTTAGCAAGTGCATTCTCTAAATTTCTTTGGTTTTCTTCTAGCTTTTGTAATTCATTTGTTTCTTCTGGAGAACCGCTAGGCGCCTGAAAAGACATAACCTTAAAGTTTAAATTTTTCTCTAATCTATCTCCTTGTCCAAAGGCCGGCCATACATCTAGAACAACTCCCTTGATTAGATTTCGCGTTTCTAGTTTATCATAGGAGTCATCAATATAAATATCAACTATGTAGTTAAATGATTGAGACACTTTATCCGTAGCATACACCTCCTCTACCAAAGGAGCTGAGCCCGGAAGTCCCGGAATATAGGTTTTTGGTTTTCCTGCACTCGTTGCTGTTTCTGAAAGCTCATCGCTTCCATCAGTTGTTCCAATCCATATTTTATATAATTTAGGCTCCATATCTAAGGTTTGCCTAAACTCATTATCAATCCTAACTTTTAGATTAAGAAGCGTGTTTTTATCTGTGTTGGTCTGAGCCAAGCTGAATAAAATCAACGTAATGAAAAATGTTTTTAATATGTTTCTTAGCATGCTATTTGCTCCTAATATATTTTAACTTGTAGCAAAAATTATCTTTATTCGTCTATTTTTTGCTTTCTTTTCTGGAGTTTGATTGCTTTTTGCAATAAATTCTTTATCAATCTCTCCACTTCTGCTTTGCGTCCATGTTGCATCAGCTGGCCATTGGTCTGCATAACCTACAACTCTCAGGCGATTTTGAGCAACATTATTCTGTTCAATTAAATATGTAACAACCTTGGATGCCCTATCTGCCGAAAGCCCCCAATTATTTCCAAACTTTTTTTGTAAATCTAGAGGAAGCACGTCATTGTCTGTATGTCCCTCAATCAAAATTGCCCTACTATCATTGGGTACAATCATTAATTTAGATGCTTCATCTAATAAAAACATAACCTCTTCTTTTAAATCTGTTGAGCCTGAGCCAAAACAAATTTCTCCATCTATCTCTAATGCAACGCCTCTTGGGTCATGTGTTACTTTTAACTGATCATCTTCTTCAATCTCAGCAATTTTAGCTTCCTTTTGCATATCGGATAAATTTGAGTTAGACTCCACACTATCTTTTAACTTTTCTTTTATCTCTTGCGCTGTATCATCCACAATATCCTGTAATTCACTTTTGATTTCTGCCTGAGAAAGCTCTTGCGAGCCTTCATTTGTTCCACCAGTTTTATCTGCATTTGCATTTTGAAACGCTGAATATTTAACTGGATCAAGAGTAGACATAGAAAATAATAAAACAAAGAAGGCAAACAACAGCGTCATCATATCCGCAAATGTTCCCATCCAAATAGGTAGCCCCTCATCTGGGGGGTCTGGATAGCTGCACTTTCCTTTTTTAATTTCAGATTTAGATAGTTTTTTTGTCGCCATTATTACTCATCTTCTAATTTTTTTCGCATTTTAGGAGGTAAATATGCATTTAATTTTTCTCTCACTTGCAATGGATGGGCTTTTTCTGCGATAAGCAAAATACCCTCAGTCATTAATGCGCTTTGAACTTTTTTATCTTCATTTTTTCCTTTAAGCTTATCTGCAAAAGGTAAAAATATAAAGTTTGCAAAAAGTGCTCCGTAAAGCGTTGTAATTAGAGCTACCGCCATTGATTTACCCATTTGTGCCTGGGGGTCAACATCCATCCCGGGTGGAGGAGGTTGTCCCATTCCTCTCAACATAAACACCAATCCAATTAGGGTTCCAACCATACCAAAAGCTGGCGCATAAACTCCAAGTGATTTCATAACATTCATTTCTTGTGTTTCTCTTTGTTCTCTGTATGCTTCCATGTTTTCCATGATTGTTTCTATATCATCTATTCTCGTTCCTCCAAGAATTAGCTCACAGCCATCCTTAACCATGTGCATTCTAAAATTCATCCCTTGAGGGTTTGATGATAATGCGGCCTCAAGCTCTTTTCGGCCCCTTCTATTTGCCTCCGCTAAATCACACAAATCGTCAACCACATCTCCTAGCGTGAAACCATCATCTTTAAAAATCATTTTTAATAGGCCAAATAGCCTAATAACATCTTTCATTTTAAATGCTATAGCCGTAGCTGCAATAGACCCCCCAACAACTATTAATAAACTTACAACGTCTACTAATGCCATTAAAGATACTCCTGTCGCCGCTGAAGATAAATATGCCGCTGTTCCAATCAATCCTGTTCCCAATACTAGTCCTATTAATGTTCCTAAGTTCATCTTTTAATCCTTATTGTTTTCATCAATTGACGATTTATATATTTTTTCTAAACTACCCTCTCTTAAGCTTTTCAAAACATCTCTGACTTGATAATACTCTGGATCTAGTTTTAAAGCAAGATTCCAGTTCATAGATGCTGCCTTTAGATCTCCTAAATAATAGTATATTGTTCCTCGCCTTGCATACGCTATTGCAAGCTTGGGCTGTAATTCAATAACTTTGTTAATTATATCTAAAGATTCATAGTATTTTTCTTCAACAAGCCTATCATAAGAGTCTTGAAATAATCTCATAGCCTCATTTCTTTTGGATTGATTTATTTGATTCTCCAATAGGATTGTTTTTGTTGAGTCTTCTAGCCTTCCCACCTCTGTTCTTAATAACGCATTTTCATTGTATATGTTTTGCAATTCGTATCTATAGGAGCTTAGGGAGTCAGAATAATTTTTTATTATTTTTCTTTGCTCTACAATTTTAGTTGAATCAATGATAACTAGCGGCTCAAAATCTCCGTATTGGTTATCGTCTATTCCCAAAATATTTTTTTTAACTCTGTCCTGGTCGCTTCCTATGTCGGGTATGTTCATTAAAAAACCTATGGTAATTGCTGGGGCGTCGGCATCAAGCTCCAAACCTTCATTTCCTTCTTTCTCCCTATTGGCCCATTCAGTTATTTTATTTAAATGAGAAACTCCAAATCTAAGCATATAAACATCTGTTATTGGGAATTGAGTTCCGACATTTATTCCAGAACCATCGTATTCAAATAATAAGTTCATTTTTTTATTAAAGAACGGCGTATTTAATAGTAGTGATAAAAAGGGGCTCATTGCAGCTCCTCCGGTATCGTTGTAATTATGTGGGTCGCTTCCAATTTTGCCCGTACCAAATCCATAATTGATTGTCATATCATAATTATTAAACTTCTTATTATTGGAAACGACAAAAAAGAAGGATGCGTTGTCAAATAACCCCTCTTGGTTTATACTTTTTAATAATATGTCATGAACCCCTATATCCATATACAGCGACTTATATCCATATATTCTCCTCTGTAAATGCATTCCAATTTCATAGGGAGCTTCGTCTAAGGGCCCCTCAATACTTTGGGTTCCCAGATTATCCTCTAAAGCATTAATTGAATTTAGAGCTCTATAATCTGGAAGAGCTGTATAACTAAATCCTAAATTCCAATTATTTAATTTTGTATTAAAAAATGCTGAGCTACTACTAGAAGGAACCTCAAAGTCTAATATTTCGCTCGTAAATCCTAAAGAAACCTTGCCCTCTCCCATATCAGGAAAATAACTAGATGGAGTTCTATAAACTAACTGTGGCCTGGAAAATGCAACCCTGGAATTAGAGTATAGCATTGATATAAGCAGAATTAAAATAATTAAAGTGTGTCTTTTTCTATAAGTCATTGATTGTCCTTTAATATTGCTGCTGCATAATCTGCATAGTCGTTATTAGGAAAATATTTTATAATATTTTCTAGCATAGAATTGGACTTTTTAGGATTTGAGTCTTTTAAAATTAGAGCCTCTAAAAAAATAAGTTCTGGATTATTTTCTCTATTTGAAACGTTTTCAATAGATTGTCTGGCCTCTTCCATGTTTCCAAGATTGTAATAGACCATACTTGAGTTGTAATAAAATTCGTCAGAGTCATTAAAAATTATTTCAATATTTTCCTCATCAATTTCTGCTATTTTTTTAGCTGCTTCAAAATATTGACTATTTGCAATTAGGCTTTTTATATCGTGGAAATAGTTGGGCTCCATACTTTCTTCGCTTTCATGTATAGCGTTTTCATATTTTTTTGGCTCCACAATATAGCTTTTATCTAACGTGTAAATTGTCGTGTTTTTGTTAAGAATGTAGGAGTCCTCGGCTATTATATCATTTATTTTAATATCTTTTTTTATTACTTTTTTTGATTGATTAGTAATTGCTAACCCAAGATTCCAGTAATTATTTTTATCACAAAGAAGCATTGAAATTAATATTAAAAATAAACATTTATTCATATTGTTCCCAATCTAGCGAGTATGAATAGCTTATAAATTGACCAAAGCTTTTAGGGACAAATAATTCAAATGTGGCAATTGCCTCCGGATCAATGGATGCATCTGATATAATGCCATCCCCTAAATCCTGAAGCGCTCCTTTTACAAATGCAGTCATAGGCTTTGTATCTCCAGCCCAATTCATTCTAAAAAGGAAATTAATTTTTCCAAAATCTGCTCTTTTGTTTCCAATGTTTTTTATTTCACCAGATAAAATCGTGTTTCCATTTTCATCTGTTTTTTCATATATGCTTCCAAGAACCACTAAATTTGCCTTTGTTTTATATTCCTTTCTTTCTATTTCTCTATTTTGTAGTTCCGACTCAATCTCTATAATTGAGCCTGCTTTTACAAAGTTTTGCATAGGGGCTGAGGATAGGGAGTCTTTGGGAATTATTTCAACAATGTTTTCTGTGACTTTCACAATTGTAGATCTATCAATGGTAAGGCCCCCAATCAACGTTTCAGCCTTAATAATATTTTGGTCTTGATAAATTATTTTTCCATAAATGGTTGAGCCATTATCGAGTGTGATTTCTTTATTATAAATAGAAAACGGATTTTCCCAAACCTGAGACTGTGCTTTAAGTTTATAAAGCTCTTCATTTATAAAATCTAGTTCAGCTCTTAATTTTTTAATTTGCAGGCTTTGTTCTTCAATTAAAATCCCGTAATGATTTGAACTGTTTGAAATTGAAGGAGAAGACAATTCTTTGTTTTGTTTCTTCTCCACTTCTTGCTTTAAACCCGAGGAGCTGTTATCTTTTTTTTCTGTTTCTTCAGATAAATTATTTTCTTGAAAATCGCTAGACATATTTGTTTCTGCACATGAATAAATAAACATGATGCCTAATAATAAAATTATTTTATATATTTTTTTCACATTATCCCTTTATTTTTTAACTATCATTTCTGTTCCTTATACTATAAGGAATTAAAAATATTAACAAAAACATCGAATACAAAGTTTTTTTTATTTTTTTATTGTGTTAATTTTTAATTATAACACTATATATTGTATATTTAACTACGTTATTTTATTGAATATTTTTTTTTAATAATTTAATTAAGTCAAAATGAGGATTAATTGATAGTTAAAGCTTTAAAGTCTAAAATTCATCGAGCAACAGTAACCGACTCAAATATAAACTATGTTGGGTCTGTTTCAATAGATAGAGATTTAATGGATGCCTCTAATTTATTAGAGTATGAAAAAGTTCAAATTTTAAACATAACAAATGGTAATCGACTTGATACTTATGTTATTGAAGGCCAAAAAGGGATGGGAGAAATTTGTATAAATGGCGCTGCAGCTCATCTTGTGAACCCAAAAGACCTTGTTATTATTGTTTCATATTGTGACATAGAGCATGATGACCTTAAAAAACATAAGCCGTCAGTAGTTCATGTTAATTCAAAAAATGAAATAATCAATATAACATCTGATGTGTTAAGTCAATAATGAAAAAAACATATCCTCAAGACCTTCAAAAATTAAAGAATGGTGGGAAAAAATTTGCAACAATAACTGCATACGACTACACTTCTGCAAAAATCGTTAACGACATAGGGTTTCCTGTTGTTTTGGTTGGAGATAGTGCCTCGATGGTTGTTTATGGATATAAAGATACGACCCCCGTATCAATGGATGAAATGATGTTTGTGCTTAGGTCTGTTATTAGGGGCAACTCTTCATCGCTTATTGTTGCAGACATGCCATTTATGTCTTATCAGCCATCTACCGAAGAGGCTATTAAAAATGCTGGAAAATTTATAAAAAATGGGGCCAACGCTGTTAAAATCGAGGGAGGGTCTGCACAAAGCAAAACAATTAATCGGCTGGTTTCATCAGGAGTTCCGGTTATGGGTCATATTGGATTGTTGCCCCAATCTATTAATGCCACATCTGGTTATAGGGTTCAAGGTAAAGATGAATTCAGTGCAAATGAAATTATACAAGATGCCTTAGATGTTGAACGGGCGGGGGCATTTTCAATCGTTTTAGAGGGAATCCCAGGAAATTTAGCAAAAATTATAAGTAGTAAAATAAAAATACCAACTATTGGTATTGGCTCTGGGCCACATTGTGATGGTCAAATACAGGTTTTTCATGATTTATTGGGAATTGACAAAACCTTTAACCCTAAGCACGCTAAGAAGTTTATAAATTCTTATGAATTATTTTTTGATGCTTTAAAAAGCTATAAAAATGATGTTGAATGCTTAAAGTTTCCAACAATTGAACACTATATTAATCTTTCTAAAGATGTTGAAGATAAAATAACTGAAAATAATTAAATCAATATCAAATTATAATGAGTGGAGGGCTGATCAGTCTGGCAAGATTGGTTTTGTGCCCACAATGGGCGCGCTTCATAAGGGCCATTTATCATTAATAGGTGAATCAAAAAAAAATTGTGATTTATCTGTTGTGAGTATTTTTGTTAACCCCACGCAGTTTTCTCCAGCCGAAGATTTTTCAGACTACCCTAGAACGATAGACCAAGATATTGAAAAATTAAAAAATATAGGCGCTGATGTGCTTTTTCTTCCATCTAAAGATAATCTCTATCAAAAAGATTTTTCAACATATATTAATGAGGAGTTTATATCTGTTGGGTTGGAGGGAAAAAGTAGACCCCATTTTTTTAAGGGGGTTTCATCCGTTGTTCTAAAACTGTTGAATATTATTAGGCCAAACGTTGCATACTTTGGAAAAAAAGATATTCAGCAATTAAGGGTTGTGCAAAAAATTGTTAAAGATTTAAATGTTTGCGTTAAAATTGTAGGGGTGGATACGGTCAGAGAAAGGTCTGGTCTTGCCATGAGCAGCCGAAATCAATATTTTTCGAAAGAAAAACGGTTAGAGCTAGGATTAATATATGATGCTTTAAAAATTGGAGAAACGGAAATATTGAGCGGAACCTCTAACCCAGATCTAATTAAGAAATCAATAAAAAAAGCTTTGTTGAAAATTAAGAATTTAAAAATTGATTACATAGAAATTGGAGACACTCAAAACCTCAAAATCCTCAAAACAATTAATCAAAGTGCTATAATAAGCCTTGCTGTATGGGTTGATGGTATTAGATTAATTGACAACATACAAGTCTCTTTCAGTTATTAGATTTTATATATAAATTATTCGTAATGAAATCCTTTTTATTTGTTATTCAGTTTGATTCGTTTGCTAAAACATTAATTCCAGTAATTCAACATCTGGTCAATAATAATTATCATTGTGATGTTATTCTCTTAAAGCAAAAGTTTTATAAAAAAAACTGGTTATCTGACGAAATTTTATCATTGTTTGATAATCTTAAAAATGATTTAGGTATTTTTGATTTATTATCTGGTAGAAAAACTTTGCAAACAATTAAAGATAACGACTACAGCGTTGTTACTGTGGGCACTACTTATACTTTTTTTATTGAAAAAGTTCATCATGTTATTAAAAAAAACAAATTAAATTCTAAAATTTGTACTGGGTACGTTGGCGCGTTGTTGAAGAACAATAAAGAGGGATTTATTAAGGGGGTCAGAAGAAGGTCTTTTTCAAATTTAGTTTGGGTGCCCGGCCAAGATGCAAAAGAGCAGGTTTTATCATTAAATTTAATTAATCTTTCAAAAACTAAAGTCGCAAACACGGGGCTGCCTCGTTTTGATGCCTTGTTTGAAAGACTAGAAAAAATTAAAAAAGTAGACAAAAATAATATTGTTTTTTTTGAACAGCCAACCTTTCCTAAAACAAAAAAAGAGCGTGTTTTGTTGGTCCAAAGCCTAGTTAATTTAGCCAGAATGTACAGTCAAAATACTGTTATAATTAAAACAAGGTTTAATAAAAAGATAGGGCACGCCCATAGGCCAAAACACTTATTACAGGATATTCTCTATAATATTGCCGACAAGCCTAAAAACATTATAATATCAAATGATGATATATATAGTCTTTTTAATAATTGTATGCTTTCACTTACAATAAGCTCTACTGCTGGACTTGAGTCGCTAGCATGCGGAATTCCCACATATTTTATAAGTGACTTTTGCGGAGGTAAAAATTTATATGGTAGCGATGATTTTAAAAAATTTAATGCCCTATTGTCTTTCAAAGACCTTTTCAGCAACCGTTTACCTAAAATTGATTTCAGCACAATTAATAATACTTTGAAATGTGATGGTAAGAACACATTTAGGCTTGCGAATGAACTTATTTCGCTTTCCGACTCTTGAACAAAGTTTGTTTTGGTAAATCAAATTTAAGCTAATGGGCTAGATAATGAGGTTATCATATATAATTTGCGTTCCAATAAAGAGAGTATTATATTTTACTTTATTACTTTTTAATTATTTCTTAGGCTTTGCTTATAAATAACTTTAATATAAAATATGTTTAATTATACTGCACCAAAAATAATAGCAGAGATTGGCTGTAATCATAAAGGCGATATTGAAATAGCCTATGATTTAATAAGGCTTGCTAAAGAGTGTGGTGCAGATATTGCAAAATTTCAAAAGCGTTCCAATAAAGAGCTTTTAACCCCAGAACAATACAGCGCGCCACATCCAAATCCGGAAAACTCATATGGAAACACATATGGTGAACATAGAGAGTTCTTAGAGTTTGATGTCAATCAGCACCAATTGTTAAAGAGCTACTGTGAGAAGCTGGGAATTGAGTATTCAACGTCGGTTTGGGATGTTTCCTCTGCGCAAGAAATGACAAGTCTTAATCCAAGCTTTTTAAAAGTTCCCTCGGCTTGTAATAATCATTTTGAGATGTTAGAGGTATTAAGAGATGTTTTTAAGGGTGAGGTACATATTTCTTTAGGAATGACAACGGTTAATGAAGAAGAAAAAATCATTAACTTTTTCAGTCAAAATGGTCAAAATGATCGGCTTGTAATATATTCTTGTACATCAGGTTACCCCGTTCCATTTAAAGATGTTTGTTTACAAGAAATAAACAGGCTTTATAAGCTCTATTCCGGTACTGTTAAATCAATCGCTTTTTCTGGCCATCATCTTGGTATTGCAATAGATGTTGCTGCCTACACATTAGGCGCAAAGTTTATTGAAAGGCACTTTACAAAAGATAGGTCTTGGAAGGGCACCGACCATTCGGCCTCTCTAGAACCACAGGGCCTGTCTAAATTAGTTAGAAACTTACATGCAACACATGAGAGTCTTTCTTATAAAAATTCTGAAATTTTAGACATAGAAAAGGTTCAACGGGATAAATTAAAATTTAGAAAAACTTAGGTCTTATTTTTTTATCAATAACGTATTATTTCTCTGTGCGCTTTTTTTTAAATATAATCCTATTGAACCTTATTTTTTGTGATTTAATTGATAACAAATATTCACATTTTGATTCGATTTTATCTAAACATGTAGATTCTGATGGACTGGTGAATTATAAAGCTATAATTGATAGTCCCTATAATATAAATCAATTTTTAGATTTTATAAAAATTATTAGCCCTCAAAGCCACCCTAGCATATTTCCCACAGAAAACGATAAATTGGCTTACTGGATTAATGCCTATAATGCTTTAGTGATAAAGCTTATGATAGAAAATCCCGAAACAAATATTTTAGAGATTTCTTTTGGCCACTTAATATGGCTAACTAAGTTTGACGTAGGTTTAAAAAAAACCTCTTTATATGAAATTGAACATAAAATATTGAGAAAACTTGATCCTCGAATACATTTTGCTATTAGTTGTGGGTCAAAAAGCTGTCCTCCGCTAGGTCAGAGGATTTTTTTGGGTTCCTCTTTAGATGAGCAGCTAGAAAATAGTGCCAAAGATTTTATTAATGATAAAAATAATGTTTTTATTGATTTCGACAACAAAACCCTTTATTTAAATAAAATTTTTAAGTGGTATAAAAAAGATTTTATTAATGTTAAAAAATATATTGTTAAGTATTTAAACGACGGAACTTCTTTTAATCAAATAAAAAACTTTAAAATAAAATATAATGACTATGACTGGTCTTTGAATGTTCAAATGAAAAAATAGTTTTTATAATTATGTCTAATTCTAAAATTTTCACACCTTATCTCTTTTCAAGAAATAATATAACCCTTAAAAATCGCACCGTTTTGGCAGCAATGACCAATAAACAAAGCCATAAAAATGGTAAAATTTCCGACGATGAAATCAAATGGTTGCTCAGAAGGGCAAAAGGGGGTTTTGGATTATTAACTACTGCTGCAACAAATGTTTCATTAGAGAGTAAGGCGTGGGAGGGAGAATTTGGAGTTTATAGCGACTTACATATTCCTAACTTAAGAAACTTAACTTCTGCAGTACACAAAACTGAGAGTTTGATTATTGCGCAGCTTTTTCATGGAGGGATGCGGAGTCCTCAAAGCTTAACCGGCCAGACTCCCATATCTGCTAGTGAATTTGATTGTAAAGAGTCTTTTTCTGGCAAATCAAAGAAAGCAGACGAAAAAGATATAGATAAAATAATAAATGATTTTACTTCAAGCGCCCTGCGTTGTGCTGAGGCTGGATTTGATGGTGTTGAGCTTCATGGGGCTCATGGATATTTAATTTCTCAGTTTTTAGGTAAAAAGACTAATCTAAGAAACGATAGGTGGGGTGGAGGATTAAAAAGTAGGGCTCTTTTACTTGTACAAATATTTAAATCAATCAGAAAAATCGTTCCTGATTCTTTCATTGTCGGTGTTCGCATATCTCCTGAAATAGAAAGCCTGGGGATTAGTCTTCAGGACTCTATAAAGCTAGTAGGTATATTAAAACAGCATTCTGTTGATTTTATTCATTTGTCTTGTTGGGACTCTTTTTCTAAATCTCGGTCTATGCCAAACGACAAAAGAGCTTTAACAGAAATAATTACAGAAAGCTTTGACCGTCTGCCCTGTATAATTAGCACTGGATCAGTCTGGTCTAGCAACGATGCAAGTAATTTAATTAAACAAGGTGCAAACCTGATCGGTGTGGGGAGGGTTGCTATCCCTCATCCGGATTGGCCAAAAAATCTTAAAAACGCAAACTATAATCCTAAGCGTCCACCTTTTTCTGTTTCGGAGCTAGAACAGGCAGAATTAAATCCTTCTTTTATTGCATATATGAAAAATTGGGAGAATTTTGTTAAGTGATTTTAAAAAATTAGTAAACGACAATCCAGTCATCCGAGCCTATAATATACTCTTCTGATTTTTTTAGTCTTTTATTAAAATCAATAGAGGCTATAATTGGAGCATAGATTGCGGAGCCAATGCCTGTGAACATAAGCCAGGTTACAATTGCACCTATTTCTTTTGGAGCAATATCTGTGTCTCCAACTGTGTTTGCCATTGTTATGCTTCCGGGCACTATAAGTATAGCTAGGTACGAAGACCATTTTGTGTGTAGGTCTCTAAATTCTCTTACCTCTCCAACATAAAGCGCCTCTATTTCATCAATTAAAATACTATTTTTACTTTTTATAATTTTTCTATTTGGTGCTTCGAAAATTAATTTCCCATTTTCAACTCCAATAAATTTTCCTCCAATAAATTTTGGTCTTCTTTTGCCAGGCCCTAATTGAAAAACATCCTCTTTCTTTTC
>CEVN01144784.1_pt1 | contig 19969 bp, 5 predicted proteins | sample 427041 | NCBI WGS metagenome assembly CEVN01 (sample SAMEA2623463, study PRJEB7988) | marine metagenome | biome: marine biome (ENVO:00000447); feature: surface water layer (ENVO:00002042); material: "saline water (ENVO:00002010), including plankton (ENVO:xxxxxxxx)" | depth 5 m
AGACAGTTGTTTTTTGACCACTCCATGTCACGCGATTCACCTAAATGAGCTTTACACAAATGTGGCTTAAATATACATTCGGATGTTTGCGGACTTTGTAAAAAACAAGGATAACAATAACCTTGCATAAAAGTTTTTTTAATTTTATTCCTGCAATTAATACAAAAAATCTCTCCATTAAACTCAATACTTATTTTTTGATCCATGTATTGATTAATTGAAATTTGTTCATTGCCAATTGGTAGTGTATACTCTATTGGTGACAATAAGCTAGCAGTTAATTTTGATATTTGACCTTTAAAATTTGGCATTATTTAATATATAAATATTAAATAATAATATAGCTTGTATAATAGGATAATAATATGCTTAAGTTAAAATGTTAAGTTTTTTAATATTTAATGGAAAATAAAAAATGTCTAATAAGAATGTAATTATAGTTGAGTCTCCTTCTAAAATCAAAACACTTCAAAAGTTTTTAGGCAGTGAATATGTAATAGAGGCTTCAGTTGGTCACATACGTGATTTACCTAAAAAAAATCTAGGTCTAGATTTAGAAAATAATTTTAAAACTACGTATGAAGTTTCTCCAGACAGTAAAAAAGTAGTAAAAAACTTAAAAAATGTTATTAAAAAAGCAGATACTCTCTATTTAGCTATGGACCCTGATAGAGAAGGGGAGGCTATTTCTTGGCATATAGTAGATGAAATAAGACCAAAAATTCCTGTTAAAAGATTAGTATTTAATGAAATTACTAAAGAAGCAATTCTAAAGGCAATGGATGATACACGAGAAATTAATTTTTCTCTTGTTGAAGCTCAAGAATCACGAAGAATACTAGACCGATTGTTTGGTTTTTTAATTTCTAAAACATTATGGTTTAATGTTAAAGGCGGTTTATCTGCTGGGCGAGTTCAAAGTCCTGCAGTAAAAATATTAGTAGATCGTGAAAAAGAAAGAACAGAGTTTGTTAAAAGTGAGTACTGGAGTCTAATGGGCTCTTTTAATAGTAAAGATGATAATTTATCTGCTGATTTAATTAAAATTAATAATCAAAAGATTGCTAAGGGCTCTGATTTTGATAAAAAATCTGGTGAAGTGTCTACCGCCAATACTATAATTTTAAATCAAAATAAAGCAAAAATATTATCTCATGATTTATTAAAAAATGATTGGAAAGTAACTTCTTTAGTAAAAAAACCAATTAAACAAAATCCATATGCCCCGTTTATTACCTCAACATTACAACAAGAAGGAATTCGCAAATTATATTTAAGCTCTCAGCAGGTTATGATAGTTGCTCAAAAATTATACGAGAATGGTTATATCACATATATGAGAACTGATTCAATCAATTTATCTAATGAAGCATTAAATGCAGCAAGATCTGAAATAAAATCATTATATGGGGAATCCTATTTACCTAAAAATGCAAGACAATATAAAAGTAAAGTAAAAAATACGCAGGAAGCGCATGAGGCTATTCGACCTGCTGGATCAAAATTTAAACATCCTGACTCTTTAAAAAATATTTTAAGTGATCAAGAATTTAAGCTATATAATATGATTTGGAAAAGAACTGTTGCCAGCCAAATGAAATCAGCACAATTAGAACAAACTACCATACAAATTAGCGATGGAAAGCATACATTTGAAACCAAGGGAAAAATTATTGTATTTCCAGGATTTCTTAAAGCATATGTTGAAAGTTCTGACAACCCTGATGCTAAGCTAGATAATGCTGAACAAACATTACCTCCTTTAAAAGAAGGTGACGCTTTAAATTGCAGTGAACTCATTCCGAAACAACACTTTACTAAACCTATTAATCGATTTACTGAAGCATCATTAGTAAAAGAACTTGAAATGCTAGGCATAGGTAGACCTTCCACATATGCAACTATAATGAAAAAAATTCAAGATAAGGGTTATGTAAGAAAAATTAAAGGTGCAATGATACCAACTTTTACTGGGTATGCAATTATTCAATTTTTAGAAAATTATTTTGATGAACTTGTTGATTTGCAATATACATCAAAAATGGAAGATGACTTAGATGCAATTGCTCTAGGAGATATGTCTAGAAAAAACTATCTTAATGATTTTTATTTCAGTAAAAACGGAAATGTCGGCTTAGAACAAAAATTAAACCAAGAATTTAATAAAGATACATCACGACTTATAAAGCGCTTTGAAGATAAGACAGTTTTAAAAATTGGAAGATATGGCATTTATTTGGAAAAACAAGATCAGCGTGCAACAGTTTTAGATACAGTTGCTCCAAGTGACTTGAACTTAGAAATGGTTAAAGAAATTTTAAATAAAAAATCTATTGAACCAGAAAATTTAGGTGATTTTCCAGAAACAAAAGATGCAATTTATTTAAAAAATGGACGATATGGTACGTATTTACAAACAGGTGATAAGATGAAATCTCTTCCTCCTCAAATTAAGGCTGAAGAACTAACGCTAGATTCTGCAATCAAAATACTTTCTTTACCAACAATACTTGGCAAGAATACTAATAATGATTCAGTAACTATTGATATTGGTAGATATGGACCATACATTAGAGCAGGAAAAACAACTCAATCTATTCCTAATAGTATTAATATTTTAAATATTACATTAAAAGAGGCATTAGAATTATTAGCATCTAAAAAAAGCGGTGGAAGTTCTATAATTAAAACATTAGGAGAAGATAAATCGAGCAATGAAGTGCATATTAAAAATGGACGATATGGAAAATTTATCACTAATGGAAAAGTCAATGCTCCTATGCCTAAAACAATTTCTGAAACTGATTTAACATTAGAAGAAGCAGTTGAAATTTTAAGTAAAAGAAAACCAAAAAAATTTAAAAAGAAAAAATAACTATGGCTACATTAAAAGAAAATGCATCTATACTAGAAATATTGACTTCACTTTCAAAACAGCGTGGCTTTGTATTTCAAAGTAGCGAGGTATATGGAGGACTTGGATCCACTTGGGATTACGGTCCTTTAGGCGTTGAACTCAAACGCAATATAAAAAATGAATGGTGGCAATTTATGGTTACTGCTCGAAATAATATTGTTGGAATGGATGCAGCAATTTTAATGCATCCAGATGTATGGAAAGCTAGCGGTCATGTTGAAAACTTTCATGATCCTTTAATTGATAACAAAATTTCTAAAAAACGCTATCGCGTAGATCATTTACTTGAAGATCAAGAACAAGCAGTTATTGATAATCTAATTAAAAAATTAGATATTGAATCTAATGATATAATCCCAGCAATTGTTACTAAATTAATTGAGTATCAAGAAAAAAGTGGTGAAATAATGCAGGAAGCTAGTGTAATTGATCCGCATACAAAAGAAATTGGGGATTGGACAAATACAAGACAATTTAATTTAATGTTTAAAACTAACATTGGACCAGTAGATGATTCTTCTTCTATTGCATATCTCAGACCAGAAACTGCTCAAGGAATTTTTGTTAATTTTCAAAATGTACAATCTACTTCAAGACAAAAACTGCCTTTTGGAATTGCACAAATTGGTAAAGCGTTTAGAAATGAAATTACAACAGGTAATTTTATATTTAGAACAAGAGAATTTGAACAAATGGAAATGGAATTTTTTTGCAAATTAGATGATACTAAAAAATGGTTAAAATATTGGAGTGAACAACGCATGAAGTGGTTTGAATCACTTGGTGTTAATAAAGACAAGCTAAGACTTAGAGCACATGGCTCTGATGAATTGGCCCACTACTCATCTGCTTGTTATGATATAGAATATAAATTTGATTTTGGATGGTCTGAGCTAGAAGGGATTGCTGATAGAGGAACCTTTGATTTAGATCAACATATTAAATCAAGTGGTAAAAAATTAACTTATTTTGATCAAGCTAATAATGAACATATTGTGCCAGCTGTAGTTGAAGCATCTGCGGGGGTAGATAGAGCTTTATTAACAATTTTAGCTGATGCATTTACACAAGAGGATGTTAATGGAGAATCTAGAACAGTATTAAAATTATCTCCAAAAATTGCTCCTATAAAAGTAGCTGTATTTCCTCTAATGAATAAAAATAATATGCCTGAGTTATCTGAAAAAATTGTAGAGGATATACGTAATGCTGGCATTGCATCTTTTTATGATTCTGGTGGATCAATTGGTAAGCGATATAGAAGACAAGATGAGGCTGGCACTCCATTTGGAATAACAGTCGATCATGATACATTAGAAAATCATACCGTAACTCTTCGAGATAGAGATACTATGAAACAAGAAAGAATTTCAATTAATGAAATTATAGATACTCTTTCTAAAAAAATTCATTAAAATCAAAATAATTATATATTAATTATCCTTTTATATTTGAATAAAATAAATTAGATTTGTTTATAAATCATCGAAATATATAGAATAATATGGAATTACAACATCTTTGGCTATATTTTGGACTTGCATTATTAATTGCAGAAATAGTTACTCCAGGTTTTTTTATATCAATATTTAGCATTGGAGCACTAGCAGCTAGTTTGTTTGCATTTTTTAATCATGATCTTAAAACCCAATTTATTGTTTTTTTAATATTTAATATTTTAGCTTTTATTTATTTACGCCCCCTATTATTAAAGCTGTTGTATAATAAAAACTCAATTAAAAAAACTAATATAGATAATTATATTGGTAAAACAGCTATTGTTATAGAATCTATCAATAATGAAAAAAATACAGGAAGAATAAAAATTGTTGGTGAAAGCTGGCGTGCTGTTTCAACTACAAATACTAAAATCAAAGAAAATCAAAATGTACTTATTGAAAACATATCAGGAAATAAATTTTATGTTTCCATAATAAATGAGGAGAAATAAATGAATTTTATACCAGCAGATCCATTTCTAATAATTGTTTCATTGTTTGCTATTTTTATTTTATGGCAGGCTAAAAAAGGATTTAAAATTATTCGCCAAGCAGAAACAATGGTCGTTGAAAGATTAGGAAAATACAGTAGAACATTAAATAGTGGTATTAATATTATTTGGCCTATTATTGAAAATGTCAGAGCTATTCACTGGAGATATGAAGCTATTGATCCACATAACAATAAAATTTTCACTTTTAGAACAATTGAAACAATTGATTTAAGAGAAACAGTATATGATTTTCCAAAACAACCTGTTATTACTAAAGATAATGTCCAAATAGATATTGATGCAGTTTTATATTTTCAAATTACTGATCCAGTAAAAGTAGTATATGAAATTGCAAATTTACCAAATGCATTAGAAAAATTAACACAGACATCATTAAGAAATGTAGTAGGAGAATTAACGTTAGATGGATGTTTAACTTCTCGAGATCAAATTAATGGAAAATTATTAAATATTTTAGATGAAGCAACAGATAAATGGGGCGTAAAAGTTAATAGAGTTGAGCTGCAAGATATCACTCCTCCTGACTCTGTGAAAGCTGCTATGGAAAAAGAAATGGAAGCTGAAAGAAAGAGAAGGGCTGAAGTTCTTGAAGCTGAAGGTACAAAACAAGCCACAATTCTTGAGGCTGAAGGATATAAAGAAAGTCAAATAAGTAAAGCTGAAGGAGATAAAGAATCTCAAATTCTTATCGCTGAAGGAAAGGCTCAGGCATTAATAAAAGAAGCCTCAGCTGAAAAAGAAAAATTAGAATATATTATTGATGCTCTAAAAGGTAAAAAACAAGATCCAGCCAATTATATTATTGCTCTTAATTATATTGAAACATTAGAAAAAATGGTTTCTGGTAAAGATAATAAAGTGGTTTATTTGCCATATGAAGCTACTAGTGTTTTAAGTTCTATTGGTGGAATTAAAGATATGCTCGGTGAAGTAAAAAAATAATTATCTATTAATATTTATAACTTATAGAGCAATGCAATATCCTAGAATATGGATTTAAAATATCAGATGAAATGTTTTGCTTTAATGCTAGATTTAAATTAATACTTTTTATTTTAAATGATAAGCCAGTAGAAAATTGAGAGTGACTTTCTTCTTCTACTACAATATGCTTTAAGCCAATACCCAGACTAACCAAATTCATTTTTCTTAAATATCCTATAGACATTCCGCCGTTATTGTTAGATAACTTTTCATAATCAATAGCAACTAAATTTTTATCATCTATTGACCAAGATACTCCTGCGGTAGATTGTGAAATTGAATAATCATATTCACCTACCTGAGATGGTTTTAAAATCGAAAGACCGAAATTAAGCTTTTTTGTTAATTTATACTGAATTCCAAATGCAATTGGTTTAATAAATTCTTTACTTCTTTGTGAACCATATGTATCAAAATTTTGAGTATACTGCACCCATTTAAATCCAAAGCTAACTGGCTGAAAATTAATTGCCATTGCCAGACTTATAGCTGATTCAGAAAAATTAAACAATCCTTGATAATTTTGCCCAAAATCCCAACCCTCTAAATCATTTACAGTTCTTGCCTGATAACTAATTCCAAATCCAAGATTTAAATTATATTTTTTAATTGGTAATCCATATCCAATAGCTAAATAAGGAAATTGTGAATCACTATAATTATCAACATTTTCAGATTCTGTGCTTAATCCTAAATCAAAATTTAAGCCTTCCATTTTAGATAGACCCGCAGGATTACTACCGATAGATGAGACATCTTTAACCCAGGCTGTAGTTGCACCAGATAGAGCAATAGTTTCAAATGAATTGGAATTATTCGTGAACACTCCAATTGATTGAAAATTCTCTGGAAACAATAATTGCAATAATAATATATAAAGTATTTTTTTCATTATTTGTTAAATATCGCCATTTTAATTCTTTCTTTTATCTCTCCATCAATTTCTAGCAATCCATAATAAACTCCTGATGATAATAATTGTCCCATATTGTTTTTACCATCCCATTCAAAATAATGTGTGCCTAAACTTAAAAAATTATCATTTAATTTTTTATTTAATACTACATTGCTTGATCCATCAATCACTACAAAGTTGATTTCCTGAACATTATTTGTGAGCATATATCGTATTGTTGTTCCAGGATTTTGAGAAACTAAACTAAATGGATTTGGAAAGTTATATACATCTGATACAATGCCGCCACCATCAAAAATAACTGTCATTTGAAGATTATCAACATATTCATTGCCTGCTTGATCTGTAATTGTATATATAATTTCAACATGGGTATTTTGAGCAACATTAATTTCTGGGAATTCATTAATTAAATCCTTAAATGATATAGAAGAAAATAAATAATTAGAAACTAGCTGTGGTGATACTGTTTCTTGAAATTCTTTTACAACATCATCATTATTTTTATTTTTAACAATTAATCTTTTATGAACTAATAGATCATCAACCATATTAATTGGTTTAATAAATTGTTGATCGTTAAAGTAAAGATAGTTCTCATCAATGACAAGATTATCTAAAAATGCATAATTAAATAAATCTAAATTATAAAACTCATGGCCATAGCCATCTCTACCAATGCCACTATAATCGTTAATTGTTTCTAATGCTGGATTTTCATTGTCAAAAATAAAATTAATCGGAATTGGCAATGGACCGTTATTTCTAGACGAACAATCAACAGAACACTCTTCAAAAACTAACCAATATAAACTAGGTTCTAAAGAATTTGTAATATCTGATAATGAAAACTGATCATAATCAATTATACCATCACCTTCATTTTCTAATATTTTTTCATTTAGAGCTCGATCAAATAAGGAATAACACATTGTAGTAAAATATTCACTATCAATAGAAATTTCTTGATCTAATGAATTAATAATATTATCCAATAATGGTGTATTTTCAGGTGTATTATCTACAGATAATAAACTATAATCATTAATATAATCTTTATCAATATTAATACAATCCATTCTATTTGGTTTTAAGGCAATAAAACAATTTTCATCTATAGAGCATTCATAAATTTGATCTAAAATTTCATCATAAACATCATTTTGACTCACAGTTAATTTGCAATTACTAACAGCTGTTGCATATGTTGAATTATCAATTTGACAATCAGATATAAAGTCAGTATTAAAAATAAAACTAGTATCAAAATTAAAAGTATTATCTAAAATGAATAGCTCATATGAATTACAAGATGAATCACCATTAATCACTTCTTCTAATGCCATAAATTCAAATGTGGAAGAATTATCTTCAGAGCAATATTTATAACTGATATCACTTAAAATAATAGGAGCATATAATTCAACAGCAGCCTGAGTATCTGTTTTATAATTAGGGTTTAAGGCGCCCTCAGTAATCTTATAAGTAAATTGCATATTATCAATTACTCCGGAGCGTAATTGAGACTGCTCATTTGAATCCAACTCACTATAATTATTTATATAACTTAAATTAATATTTTCGAAATTTAAAACATCACCTGGAATTTGATTAAAGCTAATAATTAATTTTGACCCACCACCTACTTCATAATAATTATATAAAGAAGTATTGTCCGTTTGATCAAATACAATGAAATTACTATGTGAATCTCCTATATTTAAAACTAATTCATAATTTTGATAATTATATTCACTAAATAATTTATAATCTGTTTGATCTAAAGATATATCAAATGAAAAATCTTGAGAATTATTATCTATGGTTAATGGAATGGATAAATTTTCTGTAATTAAAGTTGGATCAGAAATAATAAATTGATCTTCAAAAAATATTTCCTGACCATCATAATCAATAGAATATACAATTGGATTATTATTTTTATCATCTATATTACTTAGCTTCAAACCTCTAATCTTAATTACTTCGTTGAAATTAAAGTTGAAACAATTTTGTGGAAAAGAAATTGTTTGGTCATCAATATAAGAATGACATGTAAGATTTGTTTCTTGATTATTTTGAACTTTACTTAACGCTGCACTTTGATCCCAAGTTAACGCGCTACTTGGCAAACTAATAAACAATGGAGAATTATTAACAATAAGCTGAGAAGATGCTTCTTGAATAAGCAAATCAGGCAATACACTAAAGCCATCGCTATCATCAATCATAAAATGTGGGATATTTTCTAAGGCGACATTCATGCTAGCAATAAATTTAGTTGTTTGATCACAAACAATTTTAGTATTAAGATTTCCATCAAACCCTAAGCAAAGGGATCCTTCAGATGGTAGCATATTATCTTGTGCAAAATATAAACCATCAATATTTAAAGAAGTTAAATTACTATCAAGGTTATCTATATTAACGTAAAAAATTCGATAATTCTCATTTAATGAATTTGCAAAAGTAATTGAGTGACTAATAGCTGATCCATCATCTCCAGTTAATGAAAACTCCTCTAATATTTTTTGATTATCCCAATATGCAGATAAACTTAAAGGAATAATAAATTTTAATCCATAACTATCATCATAAATTGTAAATAAATCATCTGATTGTAAGTTAATTGCATTCAACTTAAAGTGCTCTTCTTGATTTAAATTTTTAATAAAGGTTTGATTGCCATTTTGTGAAATAAAGTCAACGTCTAAAATAGTTAACCAATCAGAATATGTTTCCTGAATACTATCCATTTGATTCATAGATAAATGTAAATCATAGTTTGTTTGCTCTCTATTATCTTGATCTGGTGGATAAATTGCTAAACCACTTATTCTTACAGAAGCGCTAGAAGGCGTATTATTGTCAAGATTAAAACAAACAGAATTGTACATTGGGTCATCTGCGCTATTATTATAAATAGGGTATGAATTAATTAAACTGTCGTTTTCATCATAGTATGCAGCATAAGGATATGAAATATTTTCATCCCATAAAACATTTTCATTAACTAGTAAACAGATCATCGCATCTTCATTTAATACTGTAATTTCATCTATTGCAGGCTCTTCTATAAAAATATCATTCACTAAAACAGAATTTGTAGAAGATATATTAAAATTATTAGTCATCTGAATAAATGTTGGGGTGGTTATAAAATATTTTAAACTAGGAGCCGCGCTATTATGATCTAATGAATATTCATTCTCATATTTTGCACTAAATTCAAAAATATTATTTTCATTAGCTAACAACGAATTTTCATAGACCGTATCAAAATTTTCTAACTGTAATTCATTAATAGTGATTCTAGAATCTGGATTAATTGATGTTACAAAATTGGGATTTTGATTTAAATCAATTTTGATTAAATGTTCATTGATGTAGCTTGCATTAAATGTAACCGGGTCTCCCGAATCAATAGATAAAGTTAATGGATTAAAACTCATATCAAAAATAGCTGGGAGCGTTTTTAAATTAATGTATAAACCATATTTATTAGATATTACAGGAACTGATCCAACATCAATATAAATATCATGGATACTTCTTGGAGTATCATTTAATAAAAAATATTCATCTCCTCCAGTTGAAGTTGATAGAGGATTTATAGACCATAATGGATCACCAACCTTAATCATTCCAAAATCATACGATCTATGTGTCTCACCCTTAGGAGCAATATTAATACTCGTTGCTTGCACGCTACTAAAACCATGAATTTTAGTACGTTCAAACTTAATCTCATCTCCAGCTTGAGTATCATTACCTGTATATATAATCTCTAATTGATTATTATTAACATTTGCTATAACAAACTGACCTGTTGCATCTACATCATTGATCGAAATTTTAAGTTCTGAATTATTATCTAAATTTTCATCAGAAAAAATCAAAGGTGATTGAAGTGATAAAAGTAACATATCGTTAGTTTGTAACGCTGGAACACTGCTCTCAGTCAAAGTAAAAACATTCAATGTATCAACTAAACCATTTGTTAAATAAAGGTTGTCTTCATTAGATGTTAAAGTAAACTCCCCTATTCTTAATGTTTCACCTGTTGTAGAATGATAATATTCATCTGAAGAAGCATTAAGTTGCAAGGCTGATCCCTCAGAAATTTCTGTAAAATTATCTATTTGTAAATTAAGAGAACAATTGTCATCAGGTTGATAATTATTATCAAAATCAAAATGAATACCTTTTGAATTATTAATCAAATTGAAAGCTGATGGTCTTAATGCTTGTATACAATTATTAATAGTATAACCAACAATTGATCCATTGAAGTTTTGATCTTCTAAATTGATACTAACTCCATTACGCCAACTTATAGATGCCGCCGCATCATCTTCTCTAATAGTTACTACAATATTCTGCTGTAAATCATCTTTCAAAAATGCATATTGTTTATCTAAAGCAATAGTAGGATTTCCAACTTGAACAGTTGATGCTGTCGATGCTGTTGGACTGTTTTGATTTTGTTCAATTCTTGAATTATAAAAATAAAGTTTAATATTTTCCGATTCAATAACAGATGAAATTGGCTCTAAAGCAATATCTGTTAAAATAATCTGCATACCTTCAGATATATCATTGTCATCATAAGCAATTGTTAATAAATTTTCATCAACAATGCAACTCACAGGATCTGGATCAATCATTGCATTACAATCTGGATTATCAGAAAAATGAACATTAATAGGTAATAATATGTTTAGATCATCTACCTCATGAATAGTTTGAATAATACTATCTTCAGTAATAATCAATGTATCAATTTGAGGGCTTGGTTGATTTAATACAAATAAATGATCATTTGTTGGAGCTGACATGCCATCACTTTTCACTTTCATAGAAATTTCAGGAGCACCGACATAAATAGACTCATAGTTATCTGAATTAATATTGATTTGCAATTCTGAAAGTGGATAATTTGTATTACCATTATCTAATTTTAAACTTAATAATCTTGAAATGTCTAATTGATTAGGATATGCAGACGAATTAAAACTCCCTACCCTTAAACCATCTATAGTTAAAATTTGTGCAGGATCTAAATTAGCATCTAGAGTAAATATTATCTCTGAACCATTAATAAATATATCTAATAAATTTCCAGAACCTACAGTAAGATCAGAAATTTGCAAGCTTGGATCCCATTCTCCAAATGGCAATATCACTGAAAATTCAGTGTTAATAACTTCAAAACTATTATCTTGAATTATTTCTAACGTAGGCAAAGGTTTGAAAGTATCATAAATAATATATTCTTCACTTTCTGATAAACGCAGTTCAGGCTGTCCAATTTTTATATCTTGATCATTACTATCTGTGTCATGGAATCTATTACTATCAGTCCATGGATTATTATTAGAATCAAAAACTGAGTATTCAATTGTTCCTGCATTATCATAATCATCAATAAAATCAATCGATACATTTTTAATTATAATAGAAACTCCATCGCTTACTGAATTATAAAATGATTGCTGAGGTATAATAGTTAACTCCTTTTTACTCTCATCTAGATCATAACTAAAGCTTGTATTATCAATACCATTTATATCAATTAGTATACTTTGATTAGAAGACCATGTTGTTTGAGCTAAAACATCTGATAACTTTAAAATAATAACTCTGTTCTCAATAAATGCATTAACTTCTCCAACATCAAAAATAATATCATTTATTATGCCTGAACTATCACCAGAAACAAATATTTTATCTTCTACAGAAAATTCTAAATCAGTTATAGAAATGTCATAATTTTCATTTGTTCTAACATATTGAGGAGATTGCAAATCAGCATCTAGATCTGGATCTGCTTGCATTGCCAAATTAAATTCATATATACTTGATAAATTAGATGCTTCAGAAACATTATATTGAGGGTTTTCAATATAATAAAAAGTTTGTGATATGGTAGAAGAATTTATTTTTAAGACTCGATTATTTTCTTCTAATGAATAACCACTTTGATTTAAAGCCCAGTTGCTATCCCAGGTTAAATTCATTTGACTCGGAATTTCAATGTAAATACTATGTCCTGAAACAAAATCTTCTCCAGCATTATATAGATATATATTTTCTCCAATCCAGATTTGTTCTTCCAATAAAGCATCATTGATAATAATTCGTTGGTTAGAATTACTAAAATCAAAAGTTGTATTAACAATATTAATAGCCTCATTTGAGATAGATGTAATACGTTCTGGATCAGGTGTATTTTCATAATTAGATATACCTAAATTTAATGCCACCGCGTTATGATTGTTATCTGATAAAACTTTAGCATACAAACCTTGGATTTGAATACTCTGATTGGTTTCTAAATCAACAGGTGCTGCTAAAGCAAAATTTAATCTTCGTGAATTTTCAGAATCTATCGATGGTGTGATATTACAGTCTGTGCCTGCTGAATTACAAACAAGATTATTAAAATTTTCTTCCCATTCAATATAATCAGCTCCTTCTGGTAGATCAATAAAGAAATCATTTTTAATACTGTTGGCTACACAGCCATTGTCTATTTTGATAGTCATTAATTGATAAACCTGATTATCTTTTGCTATAAGTTGCTGATCGTGACCATTTGTAAATGAAATTATTGGAGCGCGAGTTTTTAGTGAACCGCTATTAACAAAGTCAGAATAGTTTTTTGATACTTCATTAAATGCATCATCATATTCTGGAGAATCCAAAATGGATATATCAATACTTCTATCACCACATCCCAATGATTCTGTAAATGTATATGTCTGCTGATCTAAACTAGAATTATAACTAGCAGTATGTTCTGATGAAAAATCACCTCCAGATAAACTTATATCAATTTCATTAGAAATATTAGAATCTTCAACATCAGAAAATGTTATGGTAATATTATATGTTGCCTCATTACCTAAATTGCTATCGATAAACTGATCGTCATAATCAACTTCAATATTATTAATTACAGGGATATCATTTACTGGATTAATTGAAAGCTCTGAAGTTGTTGGGCTATCTCCAATGGAATGTACGCCTCCTACATCATTAATTAACGCCAATGCGCCAGAAATATTGTTATCGCTTTGATCCCAAGGAACATACTCAATAGACTCATTAATACCACCTGAGCCTGGAGTATTGGCACCCCTATTCCAATGTGCATTGGGTCTAAATCTTAAAGATGCTTCGCTTGATAATAATCGATAAGTATTTGCATCAAAATTACACTGTTCATTTAAACAAGTATCATCAATCGCTTCCCATCCATTTCCAATATTATATTCCCAAATACCATGAGAATTATTAATCTGAGAAATTGCTATACCATATAATTCTGAGGCATGATTAGATTGAATGCTATCATCATAATCAACATCATATATACTAACCCATTCAATAAATTCATTAATAGTAAATCCTTGTTCATTATCACAAGCATCTGCAATGCCATCGCCATCGCTATCTTCAACGGCAAGATTTTCTGAATCGCTATCTATAGTGTTGCAATCTTCATAAAACGTATTATTGTTATCATAAATATTAGTGGAAGGACTATTAATAACTGGGGCATCATTTACTGGTATAATTTGAATTTCAGAAGCTACAGAATAATTACTGTATGCAGATGAATTTCCAGTTTGACCTTGATTTTCTACATTATTTTCAACATATTGCGTTTTGTCCCAAGCTCTAAAAGTTAAAGCCGGCTTATTAAAAGGCTCTGCAGATCCACTATGCCAATCTGAACTTGGAACAAATCGAATAAAGCTTGATTCATCTAATAATAACATTTGTAATGATGTAAAGCTAATTTCTTGCCAACTGCCATCAGCATAATATTCAAAAGATCCCCAAGAATCATTACCATTGGTAATTCCAGTAACAGCTATTCCTTGTGGCTCTAAATTATCCCAGCTACTTTGATATTCTGAATCATAATCGATATCATAAAAATTGCTATTATTAAGTAATGTACTTACCTGTACACCTTGATTTGCCGTACTACTACATATAGAGTTATCTCCATTAACAGGGTCACAATCTTCATCAATTGCTTGAACAAGACCTCCAGAAAACTCATAAATACCAGCAAAATCAACATCTGTATCAATTGTTGGCGCATCATTTACTGGATTAACCAATAATTGCGGATCGCTATCATTTGCACCAAGCGTATTAATTGTTCCAAAATCAGCAGTCGCTAATTCGCATCCAGCGCTATATTCTGTTTGATCCCAAGCTTTAAACGTAATTTGGGCATAATCACCATAATTATTTCCACTATTATAATTTTCATCAGGAACAAAACGAATATCGTCTGAATCTTTAAGCAATAAATAACCAGAACAATTAATTTCAGTCCAATCATTAGAATCAATTTTAGATTCCCATCTACCATTAACCAGGCTAGAATTTGAATTAATTGCAATGCCCAGTTGTGTATTGTCAAACAACTCCGCATCAACATCTGAAATAGCAAAATGGTTAATTAAATCAGATATAGATTTTCCTGGCTCACTATCGCAATCATATTGATTATTTAAATCACAATCTTCATCTAATGTATAAAAATTACTACTATAAAAATTATAGTCTAAATTTCCAATAATTGGAGCGTCATTTACTGGCCTTACTTCTAAATAAATCGTTTCTTCGTTATCGCTCACTGAATAAATCGTGCCAACATTATTAATGATTACATCATTACCATAAGAATCAACATAGCCAGATTGAGTTTGATCCCATGCATGATAATGTAATTTAGGAGTAACAGATAAATTATTACCTTCGCTATTAAAAGTATGCCAGTTATGATTTGGTAAAAAACGAATTTTATCTTCATCTCTAAGTAAAAAATATGCACTATCATCATCATTTAAATTTGGAATATCTACAAAACCACTTCCGATATCATACTGCCACTTACCATTTGAGCCATCTTCTAATCTATCAATAGCAATACCAATTTTTACTGTTTCATCTAAAACATAATCAATATCCCAATTCTGATCAGGAGTAATGAAATCTTGGATTAAAATTCCTGGATTATCATCTAAAGATTCGCATGCATCTTGAATCCCATCACCATTAACATCTACATTATAACTTGAGCCGTCATCATCACAATCTTCATAAATAAAATATGGACTAGATAGATCTGCTAAAAGAATTTCATATGCATTTGGTGCATCATTTACTGGGTTTACGGTAACAGTAAATATATCGTTTATAACTTGGCCTTCTTCATCTGAAACCTCAATTTCAATTTCAGCGCCACCATACATATTAGAAATATTAGAAAGTTCTATATTACCCGGAAAATCTTGAATATCATTTTGAATGTTTGATTCGCTAATTAAATCATTATTATTATTTGTAGTAGAAGTAATTATAGCTGTATAGGAAAGTAAATCATCTTCCATAATATCTCTATCGACATCTTTAAAATAAAGCGATAAGTCTGAAAATAAATCATTAGGAAATTCTTCATCTTCATTGATTGTTATATCGGGAAGAAAATTTAATAATACTGGCGCATCATTAATAGATTGAATATTTATAGAAAAAATTTCACATGTACTTAAAGTATTATCTTCATAAAAATCAATATCATCATATGCGCAAATTTCAATATCAAACTGTCCATGATAATTGGGGTCTGGGCTTAAAACTAATTCTAAATCATTTTGGTTAACTGTGCAGATAATAGGTGCATTTGTACTTACTGTTTGAGCAAAATAAATAATTGAATCACCGTTTGGATCAGTTGCAGCACCTTGAAGATCAATTATAAAATCTTCATCTTCATTAATTGTAATAGATGATAGGCTATTTAAAAACGTTGGATTAAATTCAGGTGCATCATGAGGATATTCTTCAACAGATGTATCAAATTGACTTATACTAGATGGATGCGACTCAATATTTAAATCATTAACAGCACTCACTGAATATGAATAATTAAAACCACTTTCTAATGTTGCATCTTGATATGTTAAAGCATCTATATTAGATGCTAACAATTCTCCATTTCTATAAATATTATACGAGTCATTATGAACAGTTAAATCTATAAATTGTAATTCTCCATTAAAAATTAATTCATCATTTGTACCATCAATAGTTTCAGTAGCAGTATAAAAACACCCTTCAGAGCTATCCCAAAATTTAAAATAAACAGAATTACCATTACTCCAGCCATTACCAGACCCATCATCTTTTCCAGCTGTGATTTGTCCATTAGGTAAAGGCCATGTGCCAATACCTACACACAATTGATTATCTTTATCAAAAACTGCAATTACATCTCCTTCATCTATTGTAAGATTTTCATCATCAAAGTTAATTTCATTAACAATAATTGGCTGAGAACCTGGTGGTGCTTCGCCTGTATAGGACAAATTAAATCCATGATTTTCTGATGAATATTTTTCCCAATTTAAAACGATTGTATCATCAATATATTGATCTGTTCGTAAATTTAAAGTTTCTGATAGCAACCCTTGTGGCTCTTCTGGCTTTAAAATATCGCTTTCAATTCCAGTAAAACCTTGCTCGCTAGTTGAGTTTTCTGAAGCGCCTTGTTCATTCCATGCAACAACATAATAATTAAATGTTGAATTTAATGAAAGCTTAGGATTTTGATCTACATATGATGTGTTTGATGTGGATGTTATAAAATGATCACTAAAACTACCCCCTGTATCTGAACGATAAATTTTATACGTAATAGGTGGAGACCCTTGTGATGATGTCCAATTCAAATAAACTTTTTGAGTACCATCACTTGTAAATAATGTTGGCGTAGAGGCTGCTTGTTGCGAAGGTGTAGAAGTACATACTAATTGTGAAATTTCACCCTCAACAGCTTCACTGTTTATGCCACTAATACCATAACAATAATGCATATTATCTTCTAAGCCATTATCTAAATATGATGTATTGTTTGTACCAGAATTAACATTTATAATTTCTCCAACCATACTTTCACCAGACATATTATTAATATCAAAATTATCTAATAAGTACCTATAAACATTATATTCCGCAGCAGCTCCACCGATAATCTCAAAACCTTCAACTGATTCCCAATTCAATAAAATTTGATTTTGATTAGAAGATAAAATTAATCCTATCGGTTCCACAGGAACAAACTCAGGAAGAGTAGAAATAATTTCTAAATAAGATTCTGTACCTTTGGATTCGCCTGTTTCATTAACAGCAGTAATAACATACTGGTATATTGTAGAGTTTGTTAAATGTCTTTCTAAATCTCCAGAAAAATCAATGGGATCTTCAAATTCATTAGTTGAAACAGTTGATACAAGCAAATTTCTTTCATAAATATTATAACTAGTGGCTTCTGGATTACTATCCCAATTAAGCAATATGACATTTTCTGGGCTTGGCTCGATCACCTGAGAAGCAGAAGAAAAAATATTTTCTATAACATTTAAATTTTGACTAGGAGCATTTGTTGTAATTGAAGAATAATTTGTCCATTGTGAATATCCAGATGAATTATGAGCTCTCACTCTGTAAGAATAGTTGGTCTCATTTAATAAACCTAAATCTGTATATGAAGTATTATTTACATTATTATCTAATGATGTGATATTATCTGAATATGTAATATCGCCAACATCCCATTGCCTGCTAATCTGATAATCAAGGATTGCATCATTACTTGTATTAGCTGCATTGTTCCAATTTAAATCGATAGAATTTGAAGTTGAAGAAAGTGATAAAACAGGCTGTCCTGGCTTAGTTAAAGCATTCGTACTGTTTTGGGCAGATACTGCAACCACTGAAACAGCCTCAATGAAATAATTATATACTTGATTATTGTTTAATCCTGAATCTAAATATGAATTTGAATCTAAGTTTGATTGAATCTGTTCGCCATCACGATATAAATTGTATGTAATAGCATTTTCACTTGTAGGATTAGGATAGTCAGTATATACTTGGTAATATCCTACTCCAGAATGATTCCAAGATAATGAAATAGATTGATCGCTGCCAGTAGCATTGAAATTATTTACAACCGATGGTGCTTTAACTTGAATTTCTGCATATACAGTTGCTAATGCAGAAAATTGAATAGGAAAATTATTATTATCTTCAGCATTTAAAAAATAATTGACTGAAGCATCAATATCTGTTTGTGTTTCATCGTACCAAATTCTAAATGTAATTGGGTTTCCTTCCGTAAAACCATCACCTCCAGCATCAACTTGTGAAACAATAATTTGTTGATCATCCGGAATCCCTCCAGCTGGTACAACATATGCACCTACACACAAATTCCCATCAAAAATTCCTATTTCATCATTTTCTGATAATGGCACGTCATTCCACAGTGCCTCATCCATAATAATTCCCATACCTTGATTAGGGGTATCCCACACTGGAATAAAATGCTGTTCTCTATTGCTAGGATTGCTAACTATTATATCATCTAAATTTAGCGCATTTGGTCCTGGCTCATTAATCTCAAGATTATCAATTGATCCTACCTTTACATAATATCCTTTATTTGGAATCAACTCACTATTAAAACCATCAATCGCCATTCCTCCATCATAATTAGGGATATAGGCGTAAAAGTCTTCGTTTAAAACTTTAATTAAATTTTCAGAGTCAATAAGTGCGCTAAATATTTCTGATACGTTGCCTGTATTTTGAGCAGGGAAAGAAATTAAATTCCAGCCTTGTTTTAAATTAATATCTAAAGGCAAGTCTGTTATTCCTGAATTTGAAATAGACAAGACTACATCATCATTTACTCTTATTCGATATCCCTCAGTATTACTCCAATCATTAATATTATCTAACCAATCACCAGATTGATCTAATTCAGTATTAAAAATTGCATTGGTGCTTTCATCATAAATATAAATAAGATTGTTATGAATTGGCTCTACAATATCAAAAATATTATTTTGTATAGGAACAACATTTAATGACATAATATTCCATCCTGATCTCAATGCTATTTGTTGCCTAGGCTGATAATAATATTCAAAATTAAAAGGATCTGAAATTTCTCGAGTACCATCATGTATAAACAAATCAATACTAAATGTGCAGGCTGTATCTTGACCGTTAATATCTAAAATATTGTTAAAAATTGGGTTGC
>CEVN01019738.1_pt1 | contig 19938 bp, 19 predicted proteins | sample 427041 | NCBI WGS metagenome assembly CEVN01 (sample SAMEA2623463, study PRJEB7988) | marine metagenome | biome: marine biome (ENVO:00000447); feature: surface water layer (ENVO:00002042); material: "saline water (ENVO:00002010), including plankton (ENVO:xxxxxxxx)" | depth 5 m
GTTCGATAGGAATTGATTCTCGTTATACCCTCTTAAATCATTGGACCCGCCAAACAATATTTTTTTAGCCGGAAGCAAGCTACGGTCTTGAACCCTATTGAATGAGCCTTGGGTTTTTAAATAGAGCACCCCTGTAAAAAAATTTTTGTATACTCCTAATAAGGTTTTTGAATTTACTTCGTGCGTGCTTCCTAAATTATCTTTGTAATTGCGAGCATCAATCTGTAGGTTCCAATGAGATCCCGAAAATGGTATCCAACGATCGTTTCTTCTGTCTCCCTCAATACCTAATGATAGTCCTTTCGAAACAATAGATTCGGATTTAACTAAATCTTTAATATGTTCAACGCTGCTACCAATTTTCCACCTTCCATAAGGACCTATTTTTGTCAGATATCCCTTTGCAATACTTTTTAGATAGTTTTTATCAAAAAATTCGTGCGAAAAATTTGACTGCACCCCAAATGGCATTTGAAAAAAAACAGGCAATGAAAGATCAAAATAAATGTATCGAAAGCTTTGAGAAGGTTGTTGCCATTGCAAATGGACTCTTGATGCGTTCTTAAAAATATTTTCAAGTCTAAGATTCAATTCACCTTTTATACTCCACCTACCTGATGCATCTCTATTGCTACCTATAATACCTCCAATGTTACTTTTAAAATCGTTGGTTACATCAATTACTGCAGCGACATAGTTTTTATTGAAGCGAGCAAAGGAAATCGTAGACTGGTTATTTATAAATTTATTTCCATCAATGACGTTTTTAAACCTACTAAGGGCTATATTTTTAGTTGGCGAACCTTTAATAGTATGAAACAGTCTTAATAATGTCACTTTATTAATTAGTCCATCTCCTGAAAAAAATAATGAGTCTACAATCAAATCGCTTGACACAAGATTAAAATTATTATTTAAATCTCGAACATAATAGTCGCCCCACCTTCCACTTTTTTCTAACATATCCTGAGCTTCTCCAAATGAGTTTTGCGCATAAACTATATTTGCAATTAAGATTGATAAAAATAGTTTAGAAATATGCACGAAGCTCACCACTAATTTGGAAAAAATTTTCATATCTTTCATCATCTATATAAGACATTGAAACGTTTATAGAAATGGAGCGATCCAGCATTTTTGATGCTGCAAGAGTTGCACGCAACGTTTCATTCGCAGAGATGCCCTTCAAAGCCTCGGGTGGCATACCAGGAAAACCGTTTGCATTGTAATAGTCAAGAGTGCAATCGAGCCTACCATTATCGCCTAAAAATTTTACAATATCCGTTTTAAGGCCATATGCGCTTGCATCTTTTGAAAATGATTGAATGATGGTTTTATCTTGGTAGATAATAGATTTCACTGTTAGCTGAATATTGCCAGGCAAGGACCTTTTTATTCCAAGCTCATGGTAAATACCATCAGTGCTTCTAGGTATTTGAATGGCGTTGTTTGTTTTTGTTAAAAAAGAATGAATATTTAAATCATACAATAGATAGTAATCTGTTTTAATGGGTATTTGATTTTCCATAACTACTGAGTCAGATCTTTTATCAACCCATCCCCTGAAATCCATTCCATTGAAGTTTGTGTTTGATTGGAACCAAACCCTTGTTCTTATAGATCTTGTTGTCTTCTGTGATATCAATTCATAGCGTTGTTGATGTCTAAAAATTTTTGCAGATCGACTTTTAACTGCTGACATAAAGTTTTTTTCTGGACCCAAGTAATCACCTCTGATTGATAATCTTAGTTTTATATGATTCAGCCTTTGATATTTAGTTTTTTTAAAATCAAAAAAGATCCTTGAAATTGTACTCGAATTGAAACCTTGTTGGCGGTCACCCAAAACGATATTACTTGATACAAATGCGCCATTTTCATCTCTAATATATTCATTTAGAACAGGATCGTATCTAAAACTTCCTCTTCCAATTCCTACTGAATCATAAAGTATTGATCGAAATTCGTTGATTGAATTTTGCGCATTGAGAACGAGGTCTAGCCTTAAAGGCGATTTTACATCATTGTAATTTATAGCAATTCTAGCTGATTCGAATGAAACACTCTGCTGTGAGCTTTTAATAGGATTTTTAGATCTATACATCAATTCCTGTTTCCATGATCCCCGAGAACTTGACCTGTAATCCAGCTGAGCAAATCTAAATTTTTTATTTTGAACAAAGCGTAAGTTTTGTGCATTGAATAGCCAATCGGTTCTTCCTCCCAAGCCTAGTGATAAAAATCTTTGGTTTTTTAAAAAACTTACACCCATAATAACATCATCAAATTTGTAATCTTTTTGGCGCATTTCATGTCGAGTTATTACAAAGGGATTGGTCGATCCCCCTAGAAAAGTAACGTTTGAGGAGGCTTGGTTGAAGAGAGTATTGTGATTTACCCTATTAAACATCAGGGTTGCATTTTTTATGTATCGTGACTGATGATTAATTGATGACTGAAACCTTAATCGATCTCCAAGAGAGGTAGTCATTTTATATAGCCCCAAATCGATTTCCGTAGAGGTTGTTTTAAATTGTGAGCCCAGCTTTGAAATAGATATTTCGTTTGTTAAATCTTCATAATCAAAATCCCATCTTTCGTTAAAATTTACGTATCTATCCCTTCCAAGGGATTGATAATTTTTTGAGTTCATTTTATGTGATGCTTGAAATGCAAGATTTGCAGACCCTAGGCTAATATTGCTTTGATTTAATTGAATGTTTAAAGCAGACCCATGTATTTGCGAATTTGATTTTCTTAATAAATTTTTTCTATTTTGAGAGAATATTGATTCGATATTCAAATTTGAGTATTCGCCAAGTTTGTATTTTGAACTAACTTGTAAAACATTTTTACCATTTGGAGCAAGCACACTTTGTCCTGGTGAAAATCTTAACCCCGCAAAAGCTTCATTGCCAATATGTTCATAATACATTCTTTCTTGCTGAGATACTTTTCGAATGTATTTGCCATCAGGATCAGGGCTAAAAACAACTTTGTATCGATCAATGTTTCTTTCTTCATTTGGGAAAAATTTAAAAACATTGTTTTCAAGAACATATTCACCTAATGAGTCTGGATAAAAACCTTCGGCTAATAATACATCGGTCTTTCGAAAAGCATTCTTTTGGTCTATTGACAATGATGATGAGCCAATATCCTGATTTTCAGCAACATATTTAATTTCAAGCTGTGATTTCTCTGATGGGTTTTTGCTAAAAGCGGTTTCAAAATAGTTGGAACTATAGTTTGCCTCTTGATATTGATATTCGATATCTATGTCAGTATCAAAAAAGATGAGATTTTTGGGCATAAAGATCAACTCTCCTTGACTATAATCAATAATATAATCTTGGTCCTCTCCTCTTTTAAGGGCAATACCGTTAATCCAAATGCGCTCTGACCCAGCAATTACAACAACACCAGTCCTCCCTTCTTTGCTTTTAAGCAAATAAGGTCCTTGATTGCCATCCTGACCTTTGATTTCCATTCGATGAAATGTACCCTTGCTTTGGCCAAAAACAGTCCTAATTTGACCATTATTTATCTGAATATCGCTTGAAATACCGGTAATTTTTCTTCTATAAAGGTTTAAGCTATTTCTGGCCTCTCCTGTCTCAATATCTCCAGCCTGAAGCGAATATAGAGAACTTGATACGTTGATATATACTTTATCTAGCTCTTCAAGATCTGCTGTTGAACCTTCTGGTTGAATTGGTAAAGATTCATCCGTAATTACACCCATTATTTGCGTTTTTTCAGATATTTTACCAGCAATTTGAAGGCGTAATCCTCCATTAAATGAATTATTTCCATATTGACCTACGCTAATACCTCTGTAAAAAAATCCAGATGCGTTCATTGGGAAGGCTTTCAAATTGTTTTTTTTTGAATGAAGCACTTTATTTTCAACGCTATCCTTTTTATTAACTACAAGGCTATCAAGATGAGGCATTGATTCGATCAGGGGACCAATTTGTATTAAGTTTAAAGTGTCTAAACCAATAGGAGCTTGCGCTTTAATTACTATGGGACTTAATAGCAGTAAAGCTGTTGCTTTAAAATGGGATTTTAGAAATTTCAAAGATTTGAATCGAAGTATTAGTAAGAAGGTATAATGAGTTGTTTTCACGGGCTACATCCAACACTTCAGCATTTGTAATTCCGAGATCAAGCACTTGGGAGTGTTGAATTTGCAATTGCCCAGAGTTATTGAATACTGCCCATACATTATCAAACCATAGGACCTTGAAAGGGTTTATAAGATCAAGCTTAAAACGTCTAATTGGCTTACCGTTACGATTAAACATAGATAATTGATTTATACAGGAGAAAATAGCGGCATAATTGTCTTTTTTGTTGACAGCAAAATCTATAAGACAATTTTGTGATATTGATAAAAAGTTCATATCGATGAAAGGAGAAAATTTGCTTGAAATTGACTTTGTTTTGTAGACGATATCCTCCTCTTTTGAATAAAATAAAATGTTGCGCTTTGAATCAATGTTAAAACAAGAGGGGTATTTAGGCTCATCGTTTGAAATGGAAAGACGCTGAATCAAGTTTAGATTAAAATCAAATCTTGAAATTTTGCCCAATGATTGGTCTAAAACAAATACATCAAGTTGATTAGCTAGCAAGTCTACAGGATCGAACATACCGTTGGAAGAACCACCAAACCCGCCCACAGTATGTAAGGTATCTTGTTGGATTTTAGCTAAGAGGCGAGATTTTTTATCAAGGACAAAAATTTGTTTGTTGGATACGGTTATTAAATCAGGCGAAAAGTCTTTTTTGCCCTTCAAATCAATTATTGCAATTTCATTAATACGATAAAGGTTTTGCGAAAAACCAATTTGAATAAAAAAACAAAGGGAAAAAGCAGATGTTTTAATCTTTATCAGCGGCATGCTCATCTAATTGGGCAATTGGGTTAAATATAAACCACAATCCAACCGAAAACATCGCTAGCGAAATCAATTGAGCTCCTGATAATCCAATGAAATACTTTTGATTGATTCTTAAAAATTCAATAAAGAAACGCTCCAAGCCAGCAAGAATTAGATAACTAAAAAAGAGGGATCCAGGCACCCTAACAAATTTACGCTTACTGAACAAATAGTAGAAAATTCCAAACCCAAGGAGGGTTTCATAAATTTGCGTTGGATGAACTTTTAAAACGCCTGGTGTAAAATTTGAAATGTCAACCCAGGGATACTGGGTTTGAAAGACGCGATAAGTTGATGGTGGAATTCCATTTGGAAACTCTATACCCCAGGGCAGATGTGTAGGCAAACCATAATCGTCACCAACTAGCAAACATCCAATGCGCCCAATCGCATAACCGAGTATTAAAAGAGGTGCAACGTGGTCTGCGACCATAAACCAGGACAATTGATTTTTGTTTATAACGTAGGTGACTGCTAATAATCCACCTATCAATCCACCCAAAAAAACCAAGCCTCCACCTGAAAAAATCATGCCAACTGGATCTGCTATAAATTCTTCAAAATTCTCTAGAATAAAATATACTCTTGACCCTACGATACCTCCAACTGCTGCGGCAAAAATTATGTCCCCAGCAAGAGATGGCTTATGCCCTTGGTTCTTTAGATCCTTATTTAATAAATAATAACAGGAATAAAACGCAAGCATTAACATAAATCCATAAGAGTTAATAACTGGGTGAAACGAAAAACCAAAAATATTAATTTCACCGAAATCGTATATGATTGGAAACATTATAATTTTTCTCCACAGTTTGAACAGAATTTATCGCCTTTCCCAATCTTCTGTCCGCACTTAGTGCAAAATTTACCTTTGACTGAAGTTTCACTATTTTTAGAGGTTTCTTTTTTTGTGTTAAAATAAAACCCTCCACTTGCGAGTAAAGATACAATACCCAATACCACGAGAGGCTGCCAGAGTGGCAACGTATGCCTGATTGGAGCGCTCACTACCTCAGTCGTTTGATTTGGTGGGTTTGCTAGATTGCTTTGTAAGGAATTTATTGAAATATCTTGCGTTGGATTTTTGTAACTAAATGATACGTTCTTTACAGAGTTTTTTTTATAATCGTACATATGAATACGTTTAAAGTTAATTCCATGTTGATCGCTAAAACTTTCTGCAAGATCTTCAGAAAAGATAAAATTTTGGGCGACGAGAGGTTCTTGAACCACAATATGTGCGTCATCAATGGGATGATTTACTTGGAAGCTAAATTCAGAAGATCTTTGTACTCCTTTTTTATCTAAATCATAAAAAACAAATATTCTAAAACGAGTTTCTGAGATCTCTCTCTTGATATAATTTTTATTTCCTTCTTGAATGGTGAAAAGATTTTCTATCTGAGGATTTTCGGCGCTACCGCTTACATAAAATACACTGTCAGTATTTGAAGGTGTTGTAAATTTTAAATTTAAAGGAAGTCTATCAGGCAAAACCTCCGCTTCTATTTCTGCCATTACTCCACTGAAATAATATTCAGGATAAATAACGACGTCATAACTTTTAAAAGGTGAAATCTGTGCATTAAGAACTACAAAGGAACTTAAAAAGCTGTAGAAGAATAAATGTTTCATTGTGATTAAAATATACAGTCTTAATTTAATTTAGTTTCGAAAAATTTCTTAGCTAGAAGTGGTAAATTTTATTAATACTATCAGATCATATATAGTATGCGTGTAAGCTGCTATACCAAAACCACGAAAGATGTAAAGAGCGCCTAAAAAAATTCCTGCAAAAAGTCTGATCATAAAAAGATCTATCGATGTTTCGTCGCCAAAAGGTCCTAAAAAATGAAAGCTGGAAAAAAGAGCTGAGGCTAAGATAATAGATACAAAGTTTTTTCCTATTTCTCCCCATTGAAATACTAATCCCAAAATATAAGCAAAGCCTGTTATTAGAATGACTCTGAACACAAATTCCTCATATATACCCGCACCGACCGCCAAAACTACTTGCTGTAAAAGACGTTGATCTTTTGTCGACATCAAATACTCTGGAGCGCGAATCATTGCAACAGTAAGGAGCAAGGCCCATCCAATGCTCTCAATCAACATTGTTAGTAAATACTCGCTGTTGATTTGTGATGCTTCCAATTGTTTTTTTTGTCTGATAAAGGCAATAATAAACCCAACTAGAAAGGTTCCTCCAAAGCCATAAGTCCCTACAATACCAAACATCTCTAGAATTTGTCGCATAAGAACATCTGCGCCGTTTCTTAACAAAGGAAGGTCATTTGACGAAATAGCAAAGAGTCCAAGCTCATACACCAGCAACAAGGGCAGGGTGAAAATGAAGCTATATAAAGGAGTATTTGTAACGGTCCAATATGATTCAGATTTCATAAGCTAATCTGAATCAATCTGCAGTACGGCTAGCAGGGCCTCTTGAGGAATTTCTACCCTTCCAATCGATTTCATTCTTTTCTTGCCCTCTTTTTGTTTTTCCCAAAGTTTCCTTTTTCGAGTTATATCACCACCATAGCATTTGGCTGTGACGTTCTTTTTTAGAGCTTTTACTGTGGAGCGAGAAATGACTTTATTACCCAAAGCAGCTTGTATTGGTACGTCAAACATTTGTCTTGGTATAAGCTCTTTTAGTTTACTACAAAGCGCTACACCACGATGATAAGCATTGTCAGTGTGTGTAATAATCGACAGAGCGTCAACTGATTCGTGATTGATCAAAATATCTAATTTCTTTAAATCTCCAGCAACATAATTCTTAAGCTGATAATCTAAAGATGCGTATCCCTTAGTTGTAGATTTTAGTTTGTCGTAAAAATCAAAAATAATTTCACCGAGAGGAAGCTCATAATGCAACTGCGCCTTTTCTGAGGTTAGGTAGTTTGTATTTTTATAAATGCCTCTTTTTTTCTGACAGAGAGTCATTATTCCACCTATGTAATCTTTAGGAGTAATTATTTCAGCCGAAACAAAGGGTTCTAAAATTGATTGGATGTCTCCTGTCGGAGGCATTTTTGAAGGTGTATCGACTTCAATGGTAGTGCCATTCTTTGTTTCTATTTTATATCTAACATTGGGTGTAGTAGTTACGAGTGATATACTAAATTCCCTTTCGAGTCTTTCTTGAATAATCTCCATGTGCAATAATCCCAAAAAACCACACCTAAAACCAAAACCAAGAGCTTCGCTTGTCTCTGGTTCAAATAGAAGAGACGCATCATTTAATTTTAATTTTTCTAATGCCATTCGAAGCTGGTCATAATCATCAGCGTCTGATGGGTATAAACCAGAGAAAACCATAGGTTTTATTTCTTTAAAGCCCGGGAGTGGTTCTAACTTATCTCTGCTTTGATTTGTGACAGTATCTCCAGGTAAAATATGAGACACATCTCGAATACTTGCTAAAAAATAACCTACATCCCCAGATTTTAGTTCTTTTGCTGGAAGCTGTTTTAATACAAAATGACCAACCTCAGTGACATCGTACACTTTATCATGGGCAAAAAAATGTGCTTTTTCTCCAGGTCTAATTGCTCCATCAAATATACGAACATAAGGAATGGCGCCCTTATAATTGTCATGTACAGAATCAAAAATCATCGCCCTCAAAGGTTTATCGGATCGATCATTTGGTGCTGGAATTTTGTCAATTATAGCATTGAAAATATCCTGAACACCCTCACCTGTTTTTGCGCTAACAGATACAATTTCGTCTTTTTCACATCCAATTAATTCTATTAACTGGTTTCTGACAACATCTACTCTGGCGCTTGGAAGATCGACTTTATTTATGACAGGAATTATGGTTAAATCGTTATCAATGGCAAGATAGGTATTACTAACAGTCTGAGCCTCAACGCCTTGAACAGCATCAACCAAAAGAAGAGTACCCTCACAAGCTGCGAGTGAGCGCGATACCTCATAAGAAAAATCTACATGACCAGGAGTGTCAATTAAATTGAAAACATATTCGTTTTGATCCTTATGAAAATATTTCATTTGAATTGGATGACTCTTGATTGTAATTCCTCTCTCACGTTCTAAATCCATACTGTCAAGAACCTGAGATTTCATTTCTTTTTTTGAGAGAGTTTTGGTTTCTTCAAGCAAACGATCGGCTAAAGTTGACTTGCCATGATCAATATGAGCAATAATACAAAAATTGCGAATATTTGATGTATCCATATAAAAATCTAACTATTAATTAACTGAAACAGCGATTCAAAAATAGAGTATTTTCTATGCAAAATATGTAACTTGTTTTGTTAATGTCAGGAGATTAAACATGAACTTAAAAAAGTCATTATTTTTAGCTATTATCTTCATTTTTTCCTGCCAAGATAAAGAAGACGAAGAAACCAGTCAGTTTGTTGGTAAATGGAAATTGATAGAAATGGGCAAATATCTAGTAGCCGGTAAGTGCGATGGGGAAATTGATGATGAAGAATATCGCGGTCTCAAATCAAAAGGATTTACCCTGACTCTCGAATTTAAGAATGATGGAAGCGGGATTGAGACTAGAACTGGTCCTGAGGCTGGAACTGAAGTCTTTACATGGACTGAGCTAGGTGAAACCATATGTATTAAAAATAGCTGCGTACCGTTTGATATGGCGCCAAATGAGCTTTCATTTCGAGTCAACTTTCAAGAAGATGCGTATTGCCAGGACGAGGATTACAATGTTACTGGAGATGACAATAAGAGGGCATGTGAAAATGCAAGCACTTCAAATACTTGGATTCCTGAGCAATGTAATACCGAGAGATACAGAAGAGAGATGGATTAGCCTATGCTTCGCCTTTAAACTTTACCGATACCAACTTAGAAACACCTTTCTTCTCCATAGTAACTCCGTAAAGATAATCAGCAGCCTCCATAGTCAATTTGTTGTGAGTGACAACAATAAATTGGGTTTCTTGGGCAAACTGATTCAAGACTTTCTTGAACTTTTGAATATTTACATCGTCAAGTGGGGCATCGATTTCATCTAAAACGCAATAAGGGCTTGGCTTGAATTGATAGATCGCAAAAAGCAATGCTATCGCGGTTAATGATTTTTCACCAGCAGAGAGCATTCGGAGATTTTGATTCTTTTTTCCTGGAGGCTGAGCATGAATTACTATTTGCGCTTCAAGAGGATCATCGCTTCCTGTTAAACCTAGAGACGCTGAACCACCATCAAAAAACATTCCAAACATATTTGAAAAGTTCTCATCAATCTTTTCAAAAGTAGACTCAAATTTCTCTCTTGCAACAACATCAATTTTAGCGATTGTTTCTTTAAGATTTTCTTCAGATTCTAAAATATCCACCCTTTGTTCAAGAAGATTTTGAAGTCGGTCCTGTTCTTCTTGGTAATCTTGCTGCGCTGCCATATTTAAAGGTCCAATGTTTTTAAGACCTCTTTGAATGGTATCTATTTTTACCTCAAGTTCAGTCACATCATTATCAACTTTCATATCTTTGGGGATTTTAGAATTATATTTATCCATCATTCTTTCTTTAATACCATTAATAATCTGCTCGAGCTCTACGATTCTTAACTCGTTCTCTTTTTGTTGTTCTAGCAACGCTTCTTTCATTTGCTGTTCAGAATTAATTTTTTCTTGAATCTTTTGCATAGATTCAAAGGTTGTCGATGCGGCCTGCTGTTTCAGGTCCAAAACAGATTTCTCCTGAACTATATTTGCGCTTATACCATCTAACGAGCTTTCTTCATGAACAATTTTTTCATCTAATGACTTTTTTAATTCCATAAGCTCAGTGGTTTCTTTTTGAATTTGAACATCTCTATTTTCATATTCTTCAAAAGATTTTTTAGAGCTTTCAATTTGCAAGGATAAGCTCTTTAGTTTATTATCCATATTCAATAAGTCTATCCTTTGCTCTTGTACTTTTTGTTGATAGCTATCTCTCTTAAGTTGAGCAGATGTATAAATTTCGGAAACCTTCTGAAGATCTTTTTTGTAGCTTTTAATCTGATTTTCGTTTTTTAAAAGTGAGGGCTTAACTTCATCCACCGTTTTTCTGAGCAAATCAAGTTCTTTTGAAATGACTTTTTCTTCCTTTTTTGATTCGCTAATCGAAGAAAGGATTTGGGACTGCTTATAGTGATTTTTAATTTGATCAGATTGTAGCTTTACAAGCTCGGAGTTTTCTTTCGATAATTGCTGATCCTTGCTTTCTTTGTCATTTGTGCTTTTTAATATTTCTATGCCAATCTTTTTAAGTTTTTTAACATTATCTGTAATTTTCTTTTCAAGAGTTATGCTATCTTTTTCTAACTGAGCAATCTTCTTTTTGCGACCTATCACGCTTGTCTTCTTAGGTTTACTTTGATACTTGATTAATAAGCTCATCCCAAAAAAAGCTCCATTCAGGTCAACCACATCCCATTCTTTAGATATTTTTGATAGCTCAACTTTACTTATATCCTTTACAATCAATAAGTTTCCTATCAGTCCATTACCAAGGCCTTGAATTGCTTTTGGTATAGAGCAAAAGTTTAGAGCCGGGCCAATAACGCCTTCAATTTTTGGAGCGGAAGGTCTATCAACTTTAAAAGATTCAAGCTCTTTAAGAGGAAAGATAGAAAAATCGCCTAATTTTCTTTTTTTAGCCATCCTAAGGATATTCATTGCTGATTTTCTGTCCTTAGAAACCAAACACTGCGCTAAAGTACCTAATGCACTTTGGAATGCTGATTCAAATTTTGCATCAAACTGGAACAGGTCTCCAATGGCTCCAATCAGGCCATTATACTCTGTTGGATTTTCAAGTATTGTTTTTGCGCCATCTGGGTACCCTTCTTTTTGCTCAATAAGCTCCTGATAAAAGGTTTTATTTCCTTGCAATGATACTAATTTAGACTTTTGGTTGTTGATTTCGATCTCAAGCGATGAGGACATGTTATGATTGCTCTTAAGCTGGGTATTAAGGTTATCAATTTCAGTGCTTAACTTTTCTACAATTTCAGATTGTTTTTGTACGCTTTTATCAATAGTTAATTGATCTTTTGAAAATTTTAATTCTTCAGCTTTTAGATTTTTAATTTTTTTCTCCAAGTGCTTGAGCACTGTAGATTTTTCTTCGATTAATGATATTGATTTATCTAGCACAGATCTATTCTCGAGAATTTTATCTTGCGCTTCCCATCTCTGTGCCTGAACATAATTCACTTTTTCTTTAGCTTCTGAGTATTCATTTTCAATCTTTTTAAAGTTGTTACTTTTTTTATCATATTCCACGCGTAATTTGTTAATCTGAGGCTCTAGCGCTTTAAAGTCTTTCTCTAATGCAATTATTCGATCTTTAATTAAAGACCTCTTATGTTTCGAACTTTCGAGTTCTTTAGATAGCCTAATAACATTCATTTCAGATGATTTAAGCTGCTCATTCCAAATTAAAATATTGCTTTGAGATGACTCTCTCTTCTTTTCGAACTGCTCTACTATATGTTGCTTGTCTCTCAATTCCTCTTGTTGGCTAAGATATGTATTTTTTATTTCCTGAAGTTCTTTTTCTAAAAGAGAAGTGTCTGTCTTTTTTTCATTTTTAAGTACGCGTGATTCCAAAACGCTTTTTCTGAGCGGAATAAGCTCAGATTCATAATCATGGACTCTAATATATGCCAAGGCAAGTTCGTTATTTAAAAGATCTGATGACAATTTTTCATGTCTTTTAAATCGCTTTAGCTGCAGGTTTAGATTTTTAACCTTTTGCTCAACCTCTTGAATAATATCATCTACTCTATCGAGGTCTCTTTGAACCGCATCAAATTTTCTCAACGCCGACTGTCGTTGTTGCTTATATTTGTTGATTCCAGCAGCCTCTTCAAACATGCGTTTTCTGTCTTCGGCAGTTTCAGATAAAATTTGCTCAATCATCTTCAATTCAATAACTGAATACGCATCAGAACCCATACCGGTATCTACAAATAAATTATGAATGTCTTTCAACCTGCAAGGTGTTTTATTTATAAAATATTCGGATTCTCCATCTCTATATACTCTTCTGCCAATTTCAATATCATTGTACTCGATTGGTAGCTTGCCGCGATTGTTGTGAACTGTTAAGTAAGCTTCACAAACAGAAAGAGGTTTATGACCGTCGGCTCCATTAAAAATGACGTCACCCATTTTTCCAGATCTTAAAACAGAGTATTTCTGCTCACCAAGAACCCAACGAATTGCATCCACAATGTTTGTCTTTCCACATCCATTAGGTCCAACAATTACCGTTACTCCTTCACCAAATTTTATTTTCTCTTTCTTAGCAAAAGATTTAAAGCCGTGTAGATTTAACTCTGATATATACATTTAGGAGGTATTGGGTATATCTTAATCTATTACTTATCTAATTATTAACCATCATGTAATGAACGAAATAATTTTAAACATCGCTATCCAGGAGGCCAGGTTAATTTTCTTCCTCCAAGGACGTGCATATGAATGTGAAATACCGTTTGACCCCCATTATTGTTTGTATTTATCACACACCTGAAACCACTGTCATCAATGTTTTTAAGTGCCGCTATTTTTTGAGCAACAAAAAACATTTCGCTGCAAATATTTTTATCTGATTCATTTAAATCGTTAATTGAGGTGATATGTTTTTTAGGGATGATTAAAACATGTACGGGAGCCTGTGGTTCAATATCATCAAAAGCTAAAACGTGATCGTTTTCATATACTTTATTACATGGTATCTCTTCAGACACTATTTTACAAAAAAGACAATTATTCATATTGAATTTGATAAGCTTGGTTAATATGCATAATTGCTGCTAAGGACGCAGAATCACTTCTCAGTCTTGTGCTAGATAGCTTAATACTTGGAATATTAAGCTCTTGAAACATTGAAATTTCATTTAAAGAAAAATCTCCTTCGGGTCCAACAATAACATTCACGCTTCTCAAATCCAAATCATTCAAGTTGTGAACATAAGATTGAGATGAATGATGGCAAAGCAATGAGGTTCCTTCTTTTTGATTTTCATTCCATTCGGCAAAACCTACAGGGGGATAAATTTGTGGAAAATAACTTCTTCCAGACTGTTTGGCTGCAGCTTTTATAATTTTTTCAAATCTAGAGATATTTAAGTCTCTTCTGATACACCTTTCAAAAAGTATTGGATGAATAGATTTGACCCCAAGCTCTACGGCTTTTTCAACAGCGATCTCCATCCGCTTACCTTTAATTAGTCCAACTATTAAATGAACATCATTGGGAGACTCTCCATAATTGGGAAATTCATCAATAACCCGTCCGGTAACAATTGACCCTGTGATTGCTTCTACCAGAGCCTGATAAGCCTTGCTTTTTGAATCTAAAAGCCAAATCTGGTCACCAACCTGCCCCCGAAGCGATTTTAAAAAATGTAGGCTCTCTTTTTTAGAAAGGGAAAAGGTATTTTGTACGATTGCATCTGGATGAACAAAGAAATAGTGTTCATTCATTCTTAATTGCGATTTCTGAAAATATAAGAAATGTTCATTGTAATGCCGTCATAATTATTTCTACCATCGATTTCCTTTGTCATGGGAAGCGTTTCATAACCAATAGAGGTAATAATTGAAGTACCATTAATTTGAGGGAAATTGATACCAACCACAAATTGCCCACCAAATGATGTGTAGCCACTAGAGTTTCTCCACCTTCCTCTAAATGTTCTGGCGTTGCTATTTCCATCTAATGCATAGTTAATTCCTGCTTTTAATTCTATGAATGGTGAAAAATTATTTGCAATCATTCCCTCAAAGGGCAAATAGCGTATTTTGGCAAACGCAGGAAACATTACTAACGCATCATCGCCAATATTGTATGTTTGTCCAGTATAATAATTTGTAACTGGCATTTCGCCATCATTTTTTACATCAAGAAATCTCACCTCAAATCCTGAGTAAAGCGCTTCACTAATTTCCCGATCTACCATAAAATGAAAACCCGATCCCCATGCTCCCGTTGTAAATCCAAAACCTTTTTTAAATTGAGCAAAAGAGCTAGTTGACAAGCAAAAGATTGATATCACCAATAATATTTTTTTCATATTTTCCTAAGGTTGAGTTTTTTTAAAAAAAAGAGATGATCCAGACTGTACCTTCCGGGTCCTGCAAAAGCAAGGCACACATAAACAGAAAAATAGATCCAGGCGCTCTCGGGGCTACCTGTGCCAGTTATGTGATGCATAGCAGCGATTAGCATTGTGAAAGCCAACAAAATTGCAGAAGGAAAAGTAAACAAACCAATCAAGATAAAAAATGAACATATTGATTCGGAAAAAGCAGCCATAAAACCAAGCGGTACGTTTAAAAAATCAAGATAGTCACCAAAATATTTTGTTAAAAAAGTTCCGTATCTCTCCCATTTACCAGGACTGGTTATTTTTTTCCAACCGTGATTAGCTATCATGTAATAGGAAGGCAAAAAACGTAATATAATTAGAGATGCATCAAAATTAACGTATTGGCTTTTTAAAATTCGTATGAAATCAGTCACCGTCTATATCCTCAAAATCAGCATCTTTGATATCAAGATTCTTGTAAACAGTGTCTTTTTTGTTCTTAAAACTTGAGTTTTTTTTAAATAATGAAACTTTTAAAAGTGAAAACACAAAATAAAATCCTAATGCAAATATGATAGCTTTAATCATTCTAAAGACCGGAGGAAGGGTTAAAAAATTTTGTTCCCGCTACAGGCTGTCTTATATAACTGATCATTTCTTCAAGATCGTTAGGATTTTGAACAAAATCTATGTTATTAGTGTTAATGATGACTAAGGGAGTCTCTTGATAACGGAAAAAGTACTCATTATAAACCTGGTTCAATGCATCAATATAGTCTTCTGACATGTTTTTCTCAAATTCACGCCCTCGCTTCTTTATATTTTCCATCAAAGTATTTGTATCTGCCTGAAGAAAAATAACAAGGTCAGGGTGAATGATATTTCTTTCCATCATATTTGCTACGTTGTCGTAAAGCGACATTTCTTTTTCATTTAAATTTAAAGATGCAAAAAGTCGATCTTTTACAAACATATAATCAGTAACAACAAGATGCTGAAACATATCGACCTGCCTCAGATCTTGCTGTTGCCGATATCGTTGAAGAAGAAACCAAAGCTGAGTCTGAAAAGCATTGTTTTCCGGATCTTCGTAGAAATCAGATAAAAAAGGATTATCTTCAAAAGCTTCTAGTATTAGCTTCGCTCCAAGTTTTTCAGAAAGAAGGTTTGCTAGGCTTGTCTTACCAACGCCAATAGTTCCTTCAATTGCAACATAGTACAAATTTTTCATGCAGATTTTTCCAAATTATATTTTTGAACATTTGAAACATCAGGACAAATGGCTAAAAGCTCAGAAACAGTCTTTCCATAGTCTTGAACCAGAAAATTAGGGGCAATTTCAGCCCATGGAACTAGAACAAACTTACGAGAAAAAAGTTCAGGGTGGGGAATCTTTAAATTGGGAAAGTCGACTGAGATTGTTTCAAACGCTAATATATCAATGTCGATCAACCTTGGTTCATTTTTATCTCTTTTGACTGGACGACCAAGCATCATTTCAACTCCTCTACACAACTGAAGCATTTCCTCGGGCTGTATAGAAACTTCAAGCTCAACAACTGAATTAAGAAACTTGGGTTGGTTTGTCTTATATAGTGGATCGGTTTCATAAATCGATGCCGTTCGATTTACAGTGATTTCATCTCGCACGTCAAGAGCTGCAATAGCTGTGAAAAGACTGGATTCTCTATCTCCAATGTTAGCTCCCAGTCCTAAATATACTATTTGATTCAAGGTCTATCGCTCAACTTTCAATTCAACTTCAACCGTATCTAACGGACCGCTCATCTGCGCTTGAGGTTTGCGGACTCTAACAACAACGCTCTCAGTATTAAACGAAGTGATAATTGCATCACCAATAGTAGATGCTAATTTTTCAATTAAATTAAATTTATTTTCAGAAATGATTGAGGCTACAACCTTATAAACTGCGTCATAATCAATAGTTGACTTCAAACTGTCAGATTGCGCGACTTTATCAAATGAAAGTTTTAATTCAATATCCACTTCGAAAGGTGCTCCAAGTTTTTTTTCAGACTCAAACACTCCATGGTACGCAAAAAACTGCATATTTTTTAATCTAATTGTGCCCATTATGTATTCAATTTACAAGCTCAACTCTTCGTCAATCAAGATAGATATAAAAAAAACCCTCTCTAAAAAGAGAGGGTTTTTGAAATAGAGTTTAATAAAACTCGTTTTACATCATTCCGCCCATTCCACCCATACCTGGATCCATTGGAGGCATAGCAGGTGCTGCTTCCTTTTCAGGGATCTCTGTAACAGCGGCTTCCGTGGTAAGAATCATTCCAGCAATCGAGGTAGCATTTTGAACAGCTACGCGTGCTACTTTCGTTGGATCAATGATTCCGGCTTTGAACATATTGACATATTCACCCGATCTGGCATCGTATCCGAAGTCGTCTTTACCGTCTCTTACCGCCTGGGCGACAATCGAAGGCTCAACACCAGCATTTGAACAAATTTGCCTCAATGGAGCATCTAACGCTCTTCGCATAATATCAACTCCAACGGCTTCTTCTTCATCAACTTTAACCTTGTCTAAAGCAGGAGCTGTACGTAGAAGCGCAACACCACCACCAGGTATAATACCCTCTTCAACAGCCGCTCTGGTAGCATGCAAAGCATCTTCAACGCGGGCTTTCTTTTCCTTCATTTCAACTTCAGTAGCTGCGCCAACATTAATGACCGCAACACCACCGGAGAGTTTAGCTAAGCGTTCTTGAAGCTTTTCTCTATCATAATCAGAGGTGGTTTTTTCAATTTGAACCTTAATCTCATTGATTCTTGCTTTGATAGCATCTCCAGCGCCGTTTCCACCAACAATGGTAGTGTTATCTTTATCTGAAACAACTCTTTTACAAGTACCAAGATAATCTAGCGTTGCATTCTCAAGCTTGTAACCTGCATCTTCAGAAATAACAGTTCCACCCGTGAGCACAGCGATATCTTCAAGCATTGCCTTGCGTCTGTCACCAAATCCAGGTGCCTTAACGGCTAATACCTTAAATGTTCCACGCAATTTGTTTACCACTAATGTTGCTAAGGCTTCGCCTTCAACATCTTCAGCAATGATTGTTACCGGCTTACCAGTTTGGACAACTTTTTCAAGAAGAGGCAAGAGATCCTTCATATTCGATATTTTTTTGTCGTAAATCAAAATATAAGCATCATCCATTTCTGCTTCCATATTATCGGAGTTGGTAACAAAATAAGGTGATAGATACCCCCTGTCAAATTGCATACCCTCAACGGTTTCAAGAAAAGTTTCAGCGGTTTTTGATTCTTCAACTGTGATTACACCATCTTTTCCTACTTTTTCCATAGCTTCGGCAATCTTTTCACCAATTTCTTCGTCATTGTTGGCTGAAATTTTACCAACATTAGCAATTTGCTTTGAATCAGGAAGATCTTTGCTTTGAGCTTGTAAGGCATCAACAACAGCCGTAGCTGCGGCATCAATACCTCTTTTGATGGACATTGGGTTAGCTCCTGCAGTAACGTTTTTTAATCCTTCAGCAACTAAAGATTGAGCAAGAACAGTAGCTGTGGTAGTTCCGTCTCCAGCAACATCAGAAGTTTTGGAAGCTACTTCCTTAACCATTTGAGCGCCTACGTCTTCAAGCTTATTTTCAAGCTCAACTTCCTTTGCAACAGTAACACCATCTTTGGTAACTGTTGGTGCGCCAAATTTCTTTTCGATAACTACATTTCGACCCTTTGGACCTAAAGTTACCTTTACGGCATCGGCGAGTTTATCAACTCCTGCTTTCAAGGCATTTCTAGCTTCAAGATCGTATGAAATTTCTTTAGCCATTTTAATCTATCTCCTTACAGTACCGCGAGAATATCACTCTCGCGCATGATTAAATAATCTTTACCTTCAAACGAAAACTCAGTGCCACTATATTTTCCATAGAGCACTTTGTCTCCTTTTTTTACTTCCATTGCTACCGCTTTACCAGAATCAGAAACCTTACCAGGTCCGGTTGCAGCAACAGTTCCTTGTTGAGGTTTTTCTTGAGCAGTATCTGGTAGAATGATACCCCCAGAGGACACTTCCTCAGCTGGAGCAGGTTCAACCACTACGCGATCAGCTAAAGGCTTTACTTTTAGTGCCATGTTAATTCTCCTGTTTAATTAATTAATATTTAAAAAATACAGCGCTGAAATTAGCGTAAAAAATATTGAATTTTCAATGTTTTTTAGCACTCTTTGGTATTGAGTGCTAAAAATTATTTTCCAGTACTTCCAAAACCACCTTTACCTCGTGATGATTCGGATAGGTCATTAACAATTTCAAATGATATAGGAGATCCATTCATTGCAACCAATTGAAACAGTCTTTGATTTGGTTCGACGGTGTAATCTTCTCCTTTGATGTTATCAACCGCGGCCATTATTTCACCTCTATAACCACCATCAATAAGGCCAATTGAATTACAAAGCCTCAATGGTGTTTTGGCTATACTGGATCTGGGCATTAACAAAAATGGCTGATTATCATTAGGCTCGCACGCTATTTGCAAATGAATGAGAGCAGTCTCTCCAGCGGCTAAAGTTTGCTGTTCAACAATATATACATCTAAACCAGCATCCCCATCGTGAAAATGGCCGTGATTTAGATACATTGACTTAACATGATCAGTAAATGGTTTTATTTTGAGCTTCATTAGGTCCCTTCCTGCCAACTGTTTATATAGCTTATTTGCTCTTTGGTTAACTCTTCAAGTTTAATGCCATGCGATTCGAGAGCAATCTTGGCAATTTCGTTATCAATACGATTTGGTACATCGTGAATACGGGGTTTAAGGTTTTTTGATTGTTTAACAAGATACTCCACGCACAAAGCCTGAATGCCAAAACTAGCATCCATGATTT
>CEVN01033071.1_pt1 | contig 19931 bp, 19 predicted proteins | sample 427041 | NCBI WGS metagenome assembly CEVN01 (sample SAMEA2623463, study PRJEB7988) | marine metagenome | biome: marine biome (ENVO:00000447); feature: surface water layer (ENVO:00002042); material: "saline water (ENVO:00002010), including plankton (ENVO:xxxxxxxx)" | depth 5 m
GATCGTCTCATTGATCTGGGTGTAAACATTATGTATGAATCAGAAACTGATAGTCAGATACTTAATGATAAAACCTTCGTCATTACAGGCTCTTTGACAAAAATGACACGCACAGATGTAAAAGATCTTATTGAAAGAAATGGAGGTAGTGTAAAGTCGTCAGTATCTAAAAAAACAAGTTATTTATTGGCTGGAGAGAATCCTGGTTCAAAAATTAAAAAAGCTAATGATATCGGTGTTAGTATCATTAATGAAGAAGAGTTGTCGGATTTAATTAAAAATGGATAAAAGCTCGGGCAAACCGATTCAAGCTGAAATGCCTTTTGCAATAGTTCAAGGTGAGCAACTAACTGAGCTTCCAAAGGATCTATATATTCCACCCGTAGCACTTCAAGTTTTCTTAGAAGCTTTTGAAGGACCGCTTGATTTGCTCTTATACTTGATCAGAAAGCAGAATCTAGATGTCCTTGATATCCCTATCGCTAACATAACTGAACAATATGTAGATTATATCAATCTCATGAAAGATCTTGAGCTTAGTTTAGCGGGCGAATATTTGCTCATGGCTGCAATGCTTGCTGAAATAAAATCAAAAATGTTACTGCCAATATTTGAAGAAATTGAGGATGAAGATGATCCAAGAGCAGAATTAGTGAGAAGATTATTGGAATATGAAAGATACAGAAGTGTTTCCGAAGAAATTGATTTACTGAGAAGGGTAGAAAGAGATGTATACTTATCGAGAGCTGAAACTGGCAACTATCAGCAGCCAGATATATTGCCAGATTTAGAGTTACCAGATTTAGTTATAGCCTTTCAGGAAGTCCTGAAAAAGGCTGAAATGTTTTCAACCTTGCATTTTATGAAAGAACCACTTTCTGTAAAAGAAAGAATGTCTGAGATATTAGAAAAAATTAATGGTAAGGATTTTGTTAAATTTGAAGATTTATTCAATCTCCAAGAACAAAAGACGGGGCTTGTAGTCACATTCTTGGCAATTCTAGAGCTAATGAAAGAATTATTGATTGAGGTAGTGCAAGCTAAAGAATTTGGAATTATTCATGTTAAATTACTAATCGAAAAAGAGATACATGAACCAAATTAAAAATATTGTGGAAGCATTATTACTATCCTCCGGAGAGCCACTCTCTGCAGACAGGATACATAAAATAATTAATTCAAAAGAATCATGCACAAAAGCAGATATTCTCGAAGCAATTGATTCTCTAAAAATTGATTATGAAAATAAAGAAATTGAAATATCAAGAGTAGCTAGTGGCTATAGAATTCAAGCAAAATCTACGATCAATCATTTTCTAAATATTATTTATGCAGAAAAGACACCAAGATATTCAAGAGCTCTTATGGAAACATTATCCATCATCGCATATAAGCAACCTGTAACAAGAGGCGATATTGAATCTATAAGAGGTGTATCTGTTAGCAGCAGTATTATGCGAACACTAACAGATCGCAATTGGATTAAAATTGTTGGATATAGAGATGTTCCTGGTAAACCAGCTATGTTCTCAACTACAAATGAATTCTTAGATTATTTTGGTTTAGAGAAACTGAGTGAGTTACCAGATCTACCAGATATTAAGGAGCCTCAAAACATGAACCTAGATTTAGAACCAGACATAGCAAGTGAAATTAATCAAGTTTCATCTGAAAAGTTGAACTGAAATAGCTACTGGCAATCGATGCTTTGCCCTGTAATTTTTTTGCTTTCATCAGACATTAGCCAAACATATTTTTCCATTATTTCATCCGGGTTTTTTAATTTCATTTCATCTTCGTAGGGGTATGCTTCTTTTCTCATTTTTGTTCTAGCGGGACCTGGGTTGATACAATTAAATCGAATGTTTGATTGGTCTTCATGTTCTGAGCTTAATATTTGTGACAATGCTTCTATACCGAATTTTGAAACTGAATAAGCTCCCCAGAAGGCTTTTCCTACTTTTCCAACACCACTCGATGTAAATATTACTGATGCACTATCAGATTCAGTAAGCGCTGGTAGAAGTGATTTTGTTAGTAAGAATTGAGTTGTTAGATTGACATGAATTGTTCGAACCCATGTTTCAGAATCATAATGCGCTATAGGTGAGCGATCTCCCAGTATACTTGCATTTAATAACAGGCCATCTAATTTTCCGAATTCATTCATCATGTTTTCATAAACTGCCTGATAATCATTTCCATCAGCTTTTTCTAAATCCATGAGAGAAATCATTGGTTCACTGTATTTGTGTTTGATTATTTCATCGTAAACTTTCTCAAGTGATTTGAGATCTCTTCCCAGTAAGATAACTTTGGCCCCAAGGCTTGCATACTTTATTGAAGCAGCTTTACCGATGCCTTGATTCGCACCTGTAACTAAAATAATCTTATTTTTGAGTTGATAGTCAGACAATTTCATTCACCGTCATTATATTATTAATTATAAACTCAGACTTCCATGAAGTAGGATTATCATTAGCGTCTCTATATCCATATGTGCACGCAATGGATCTAATATCTGCTGCTATAGCCGCAGTTATGTCTTTTTCAGCATCGCCAACATAATACACATTGCTTGTATTATATGAATTCTCCGTTTTATCTAACGCCTTAATCAGTGGTTCAGGGTCTGGTTTTCTATTGTTAACTTCATCACCGCATACTAAAGTTTTCATTCTTCTAAGGAGATCAAATTGACTTAATAATGGAATAGTAAAACGACTTGATTTGTTGGTAACGACACCATAATCAATTTCTCTTGAGTCTAAGCTATCTAAGAGCTCATATACATTATCAAAAAGTTTACATTCTTGACCTAAGACTGACTCATAAATATCAAGATATCGTTCATATCTTTCGCCCTCAATTTCAGAATCGTCAGAGAATGCGACTGAAAATATGCCTAATACACCGTTTGATACCTGATTTCTGACCTCATCATAGGATACGGTTTTTACATTTTCTTCATCAAGAAGGATGTTTAATGCTAAATACATATCAGGAGCAGTATCAATAAGTGTCCCATCAAGGTCAAATAGGACAATTTTTTTATCTTCCATTTTTGATCTTCTTGAAATGCATCATGTAATTGACATCGACATCTTCTGAGAGTGAAAAAATAGTCGTGATTGGATTATAAACTACTCCAATTAACTCAATAAGTTCGAGCCCAGCAGATTTTGACCACTTTTCTAATTCGGATGGTTTTATAAAAGAATCGAATTCATGCGTTCCCTTTGGGAGTAAATTAAGTATGTATTCTGCTCCAATAATTGCCATTAGATAAGACTTGATATTCCTATTGATTGTTGCAAAAAAGAGATCGCCACCTTCAATAACGATATCAGAACAAGCTTGTATGGTTTCTCCTGGCGATGGAACATGTTCGAGCATTTCCATGCATGTCAGAACATCAAATTTCTGATTATTCTTTAAAGCATAATCTTCGACCGTACTCTGTGAATATTTGATATTTTTTAGCTCAAATTTATTTTTATGAATATTTGCAACAGCCAAACCTTTTTCTGCCATGTCTATTCCATGAACATTGGATGCAACGCTTGCTAATGATTCGGTAAGTATTCCGCCTCCACATCCAACATCAATAGCAGTTTTTCCTTCTAAATTAGAGTTTGTTCGAATGTATTCAAAGCGAAGTGGATTGAGTTTATGTAGGGGAGCAAAGCTACCATGAGGATTCCACCATTCCTTGGCTAGATCATTAAACTTTTCTACTTCTTCTGAGCTTATATTTTCTTTTTGACTCATTCGTGATAAATCCTTATTTAATAGGGTTTTTAAACGTAAAAAACCTCAATGATGTGTTAAAATTATACATTGATATTGCTACACATACCTCAGTATTGATTAGCTAAAATATAATTTTCGTAAAAAATAATAAATTAGTGCCATGACAGATAAAATTTCTCAGATCAACTTAGAAGATGAAATGAAGAAATCCTATCTGGATTATGCAATGAGTGTCATAATTGGAAGAGCATTGCCTGATGTCAGAGATGGATTAAAACCAGTACATAGAAGGGTACTCTATGCCATGAAAGTACTTGGGAACGACCATACAAAACCTTATAAAAAATCAGCAAGAATTGTGGGTGATGTAATAGGTAAATATCATCCCCACGGCGACAGTGCTGTATATGAAACTATTGTAAGAATGGCTCAAGATTTTTCTCTTCGATATACCCTCGTTGATGGCCAAGGAAATTTTGGTTCAATCGATGGTGATCGAGCAGCTGCTATGCGATATACAGAAGTCAGAATGCAGAAAATCACTCAGGAACTACTTGCTGACATCGATAAAGATACAGTTGAGTTCATTCCTAATTACGATGAATCTGAATGGGAGCCATCGGTCATGCCAACAAGATTGCCTAATCTTTTAATAAATGGTTCTGCAGGAATTGCAGTGGGTATGGCTACTAATATTCCTCCACATAATCTTAAAGAGATTATAGACGGTTGTTTATTTATCTTAGATAACGATGAAGCCACTATCGATGATCTTATAAAGCTTATACCAGCTCCTGATTTCCCAACAGCTGCTACTATCCATGGTATTGATGGTATTAAACAAGCCTATGAAACAGGGAGAGGTAAGGTTTATGTAAGAGCGAAAACTTCAATTGAGGAAAATGGTGATCGCGAAACAATCATCATTTCAGAGCTTCCATATCAAGTCAATAAAGCACGTTTAATTGAAAAAATCGCTGAGCTAGTTAGAGACAAAAAATTAGAAGGTATTTCTGAAATTCGAGATGAATCAGATAAAGATGGTCTTAGAGTTGCTATAGACCTTAAAAGAGGAACGGTTTCGGATGTTCTTTTGAATAACCTATATAAACAAACAGTTCTGGAGAGCACGTTTTCTATCAATATGGTTGCTTTATCAAATGGTCAACCAAAATTAATGAATCTTAAAAGCATGCTGGATGCTTTCCTTGGTCATAGACGTGATGTGGTTACTAAGAGAACAATTTATCAGCTCAATCGTTCCATCAATAGGGCGCATATACTTGAAGGTCAAACAATAGCTCTCACAAATATTGACGAAATGATCGCAATCATCAAAAAATCAAAAACGCCAGCTGATGCTCAGAAAGCTTTGGTCTCAAAATTATGGAAGGTAGGAAAAGTCAAAGAGATGATTAAAAAAGCCGGGAATGTTTCTACAGTGCCTAAACATCTTATAAATATCGAAAAGTTTGGCATAGAAAAAGGCGGCTATCGTTTGTCTTCAGAACAAGCCAAAGCTATTCTTGATTTAAAACTCAATCGATTAACAGGGCTCGAACAAGAAAGTATTTTTAATGAATACTCTGAGCTACTTGAGGATATTAAGCGATTCACCTTAATTCTCTCGAATCCTGATGAGCTGAAATCTGTCATTAGAACTGAACTTATTGAAACACAGGAAACATATGGTGATGAACGAAGGACGGAGATCGTTGAATTCTACTCAGATCTTACCGATGAAGATCTTATACCTGAAGAAGATCTTATTGTTACCTTATCAAAAGAGGGTTATGCAAAAACTCAGCCGCTCGACACCTATCAAGCACAGAATCGTGGCGGAACAGGTAAGCGTGCGGCCTCCCTCAAAGATGAAGACTTTGTATCAAAATTATTTGTGGCAAATACACATGATACTTTGTTGTGTTTCTCTAGTTATGGAAAAGTTTATTGGATAAAAGTTTATCGACTTCCGAGAGGAGGAAGAAGCGCAAAAGGTCGACCAATTGTAAATCTATTACCACTTGAAAAAGACGAAAGAATACAAGCTGTTCTTCCTGTCAAAGAATTTAATGATGATCAATTTATATTCATGGCAACTGAGTCAGGTAGTGTTAAGAAAACGAAACTATCTGCTTACTCACGACCTATGAGATCAGGTATTAAAGCAATAAAGCTTAGAGAAGGTGACCGAGTAGTTAATGCTGAAATCACTGATGGATCGAAGGAAATCATGCTTTTTTCAAATTCTGGCAAATCAATCCGTTTCAAGGAATCTGATGCAAGACCAATGGGTAGAGTTTCACAGGGTGTTAGAGGAATGAGAATCGAAAAAGATCAAAAAATAATTTCTCTCGTTGTAATTGAAGAGGGAAATATTCTTGTCGCTACTGAGAATGGCTATGGTAAACAAACCTTAAAAGATGAATTCTCGATCCAGAAAAGAGGCGGTAAAGGTGTTATTGCCATCCAAACATCAAAAAGAAATGGAAACCTCATTGGAGCAAATCAAGTTTGTACTGGAGATGAAGTAATGTTTATCAGTACATCCGGAAATCTTATACGGACAAGAACAGACGATATATCCGTTATTGGGAGAAATACACAAGGCGTAAGGCTTATTAGACTATCCGAAGATGACAAATTATTGGCTATGGAAAAAGTCATCAGCGAAGATGATGAAGAATAAATATGCCACGGGATATATTCAATTTTTCAGCTGGTCCTGCATTAATACCTGACTCAGTAATAGAAAAAATTCACCTTGGACTTGATGATTTCCATCGTGGGATGTCAATTGTTGAAGTCTCCCATAGAAGCCAAGCTTTTAAAGAATATGCATACTACTCAGAATTATCATTAAGAAATTTATTAAATATTAATGATGAATATTCAATTCTATTTCTTCAAGGTGGTGCAACACATCAGTTCGCATTAATACCTATGAACTTCTCAAGAAATGGTGTGCTTGATTATCTCGTAACTGGTGCCTGGTCAAAAAAAGCCAGTGAGTATGCAAGAAAAGTTGCAAATATAAATATTGTATCTGACTCTTCTTCAAATAATTTTACAAATATTGCTGATTCTAAATCATGGAACATCTCTGATAATTCAGATTATTTCTTTTATTGTGCAAATGAAACAGTTCATGGATTAGAGATACATAATCCAATAGAAAGTGAGTCACCAGTTATATGCGATATGTCATCAACGATTGCTTCAAGACCAATTGACCTTCAAAATTATGACTTAATTTTTGCGGGCGCACAGAAAAATCTCGGTATAGCTGGATTAACCATTGTCATTGTAAAAAATAGACTTCTATCTAATTCAGACAATGAATTGCTGCCAATGTTTGATTACTCGGCTCATGCTGAAGAGGCATCTATGTTGAATACATCACCAGTTTTTTCATGGTATGTGTCAGGCTTAGTTTTTGATTGGATAGCTGAACAAGGTGGTGTTGAGGCGATGGGTAAACTCAATAAGAAGAAATCAACTCTTCTATATGATTATATAGATCAATCTAGTTTTTACTCCAATCCTGTATCAAAGTCATACAGATCATGGATGAATATACCATTTATTTTGGCTAGAAAAGAGTTGGAGGATAAGTTTAATCAATCTGCTGAGGATGTGGGGCTTTTCAATCTAAAAGGCCACAGAACCGTTGGAGGAATGCGTGCAAGTGTGTACAATGCGATGCCAATCGAGGGAATTAAAAAATTAATTACCTTTATGGATGAATTTGCAAAATTACACGAATGAAATGTACAAAATCCTAAAACTAAACAATATCGCTGAAGAAGGCCTAAAAATATTCGACTCAGATAGATTTCATTGTAGCGAAGAAGCGACTAATCCGGATGCAATCATTGTTCGATCTTTTGATATGCATGAGATGGATATACCGAATAAACTTCAAGCAGTTGGAAGAGCAGGTTCAGGTGTTAACAATATACCGATTGAAAAGTATACTGCACAAGCTATTCCAGTCTTCAATGCACCAGGAGCAAATTCTAATGCAGTAAAAGAGCTTGTTTTGGCTTCCATTCTAATTTCTGCAAGAAATATACATACTGCAATTAAATACGTTGAGTCTGTCAAAGATTCGGAAGATCTAAAAAATGATATTGAGCATGGAAAAAGAGCATATGTTGGATTTGAATTACCCGCTAAAACTCTTGGTGTTATAGGATTAGGACAGATTGGAGTAAAAGTTGCAAATGCTGCCCATGATCTAGGAATGAATGTGGTGGGTTACGATCCCCTTATAACTGTTGATAATGCAATCAATCTCCAACCTGGTGTTCAGAATGTTGACAATCTAAAAGAATTACTCAACAAGTCAGATATCATGACTATTCATATTCCTCATAAAAAAGAAACCGAGAACTTTATCAGTGAGGAAGAAATCATCCAATTAAATGATGGTGCTATAATTATAAACTTATCTAGAGAAATAATAGTCGACTCAGCTGCTATTCTCAAAGCTCTCGAAACTAGAAAAATCAAAACCTATGTTACAGATTTTCCTAATGAAAAAATGATTAACCATCAAGATGTGATTGTTATGCCTCATCTAGGTGCTTCTACTAGAGAGGCTCAAATAAATTGTGCTGTGATGGTCGCAAATAGTATTAAATCTTATCTTGAGAGTGGCAATATAGTTAACTCTGTTAACTTTCCTGATGTTTCATTAAACATTAAATCTCAACATCGTCTTACTATAACAAACAAGAATGTACCCAATATAATTGGGCAATTTACTTCTATCTTGGGAAGCTCGAATATTAATATTGATGACCTATCACATAAGGTTTTAGATGATATTGGTTATACTATCCTTAATGTTGATAAGTCAGTTCCAGAAAGAGTTTTAAATAAGATATCTGATATCGACGGTGTTATGAAAACTAATCTATTATTTTAATCATGAATATTTCATATTTAGGGCCCAAGGGATCTTTCACCCAAATTGCACTCATTAAGTACTTTGGTGAAAATCATAAACAAACATCTAAAAGAACTATAGGTGATGTATTTGACAGTGTAGAAATGAATGATACTCACTATGGAATAGTTCCAATTGAGAATTCATTTGAGGGTTCTGTAAATAATACGCATGATTTTTTAATGAAATCAAAGCTCAATATTTATGATGAAATTGAATTGAGGATTCATCAGTGCTTGATTTCGAAAACTGCTGATATCAATAAAATAGATAAAATCTATTCGCATCCTCAGTCTTTTGGCCAATGTCAAACATGGTTATTAGAAAACCTACCAAATGCTGAACTGATTCCGGTTTTTAGTAACTCTGAGGGTGCAGAGAAGATCTCAAAAGAAAATGAAGGGTGTATTGGTTCTGAATCACTCACAAAACTATATGATCTGAATTTGGTCACTGCAAATATAGAAGACTCGAAAGAAAATACCACTAGGTTCATCATTTTAAGCCACGGACAACAGGATAAATCTGAGAATAGTAAAGTCTCTTTAATCGTTTCACCACCAGACAGTGATGCCTCTGGCTCTCTTTATAATCTCCTTAAACCATTCGCCTCAGAAGATATTAACCTTTTTAGAATTGAATCACGTCCTTTTAGAGGTCAATTATGGAGTTATGCTTTTTTTATTGATTGTGAAGGCCATATTGAGGATACAAAAATTCAAAATGCAATAGATTCGCTAAACAAACAAAAAATAAATGTCAAAATATTAGGGTCATACCCGAGTCATAATGATTCATGAGTGAAAAAAATATTAATCTTATTGCATCATCCAACAACATTATAAAAGGTTGCATAGAAATTCCAGGAGATAAATCTATTACACATAGAGCAATCATTATCTCTTCTATTGCTGATGGAAAAACTAAAATTAATCGATATCTAGATTCAGAAGATACAAATGCAACCATTGATGCTTGTCGCCATATTGGTGCTGAAATCGAGAAAGATAATGAAACACTGATCATTAAAGGAAATAACCTTGAGCGAATTCAAGGAGAAAATATCGAAATAAACTTTGGTAACTCAGGAACCTCAATGAGATTGATGATGGGCATTCTTTCTGCTCAAAAATTTTCATCGACTTTATTTGGCGATCAATCACTGAATCAAAGACCAATGAATAGAATTTCAAACCCCTTGAAAATGATGAATGGCGATATAAAAACAACAAATGGAATACCGCCAGTTCGTATATCTCCAGTTGATAAAATAAGAAATACTGATCACATAATTACTATCGCTAGTGCCCAAATTAAATCGGCAATTATGTTAGCAGGTCTTTACGGTCAAGAATCTTTTAAAATAACTACGCCTCACTCCAGAGACCATACTGAAATTATGTTGAATCAATTCGGATGTAAAATCTCTACAGAATCGAATGCTATTAAATTTACTCCTAGTAAACTAACTTCGCCAAATAAAATTAATATTCCTGGTGATATCTCTTCGGCTGCATTTTTTATAGTCGGGTCAATTATCTCTAAAGATAGCCAAGTTAAGATTAAAAATGTTGGCCTGAATCCATTGAGAACAGGATTTATTGATATCCTTAAAATGATGGGTGCAAATATTGAAATAACAGATCTGAAAGAGATAAATGGAGAGTTCGTTGGGAATATTAATGTTGAATCATCGCCTCTAATAGGCATCACAATTCCAAAAGATCTAATAGCAAGGTCTATTGATGAATTGCCACTTATTGTTCTAGCTGCAAGCCAAGCTGATGGTAAGACTTCTCTAAGAAATGCTGAAGAACTTCGTTTTAAGGAATCTGATAGGATTTTATCAATGGTAAAAATGATGGAAAGATTTGGTATCTCAATTGATGAGTTTAATGATGGTATGGATATTTATGGCTCTGACATCAAAGGAAATAGAGTCAATAGCTATGGAGATCATAGAATCGCAATGACAGCTCTTCTCGCTTCATTAGTATCTGACGGAGACATAATTGTTGAAGATGCCGTTAATATTAATACATCATTCCCAGAATTTACTGAAATAGCTAACAATATTGGCATGAATATCAAAGTCTATGACTAAAGTTGTCACAATTGATGGACCTAGTGGCGTTGGTAAAGGGACTATATCAGAGTATTTATCTGATAAGCTTGCCTGGAATTACCTAAATAGCGGTGCTCTCTATAGGGCCATTGCTTGGGTTGTGAAAAATGATTCTATTCGCCTCAGTGATATAACTACATTAGAGAATGCTTCAAAAAATATTCATTTCACAATACAAGAAAACAAGCTACATATTGAATATGAAAATAAAGAGATAAGTTCACTAATATATAATGAAGAAGTCGCCAAAGTAGCTTCGAAAGTATCTTCTGTTCCAAAAGTACGTGAATCTATTCTCAGCATTCAAAGATCTTTTAAAAAAGAGCCGGGCTTGATTGCTGAAGGAAGAGATATGGGGTCAGTAATTTTTCCTGAAGCACAAGTTAAAATATTCCTTACAGCTTCAATAGAAACCCGTGCACAAAGACGCTTTAAGCAGTTGAAGGATAGGAAATTTAATGTTAGCCTTCCGGCTCTAATTAAGGATTTAGATGCTCGTGATAAGAGAGATGAAAGCAGAGAGAGTTCTCCGCTTGTAATTCCTGAAGGAGCATTTGTAATAGAAACGGATGATTTGAATGTCATCGAAGTAAAAAATATAGTTAAAGATAAGGTAAATAAAACCTATGGAACAAACATTTGAAGAGCTCTTTGAAAGCTCTCAGTACAACCAGAACATAAAACCAGGTCAAATAATTGAGGCAAATGTCATCAATATAACTCCTGATCATGCTGTCCTAAGCGCTGGACTGAAGTCAGAATCTTTCGTCAATATCAATCAATTCAAAAATCCCGATGGTGAAATAGAAGTATCAATTGGAGATAAGGTTAAAGTTGTGATTGAAGAAATTGAAGATGGAGAAGGTCAAACTAGATTATCTAGACAAAAAGCAAAGAATGAAGCAACTTGGTCCAAATTAATATCTGCTTCAGAATCCGGTGACATCGTAACAGGGCTCATACAAAACAGAATAAAAGGTGGTTTCATGGTACTAATAGATGATGTTACTGCTTTCTTGCCAGGATCCTTAGTTGATATAAGGCCAGTAAGAGAGACACAATATCTCGAAGGCACCACTTCAGAGTTTAAAGTTGTCAAAGCAGATAAGTCATCTAATAACATTGTGGTCTCAAGGAAAGCCGCTCTCCTAGGTGATTCAGAAGAAAATAGGGGGGAAATGCTTTCCAAATTAAACGAAGGAGATGTTGTTGATGGAATCATCAAGAACTTGACAGACTATGGTGCATTTATTGATTTGGGTGGCCTTGATGGTTTATTGCATATCACAGATATATCATGGAAAAAGATCAAACACCCCTCTGAGGTATTAAATATTGCCGAGAAGATTCAAGTAAAAATCATCTCAATCGATACTGAGAAAAATCGTGTCTCACTTGGGCTAAAGCAACTCGAAGATGACCCTTGGGAAGATTTAATTAAGAATTATGAAATTGGCATGAAAGCTGCATGTACTATTTCTAACATCACTGACTATGGATTATTTATGGAAATAGATGATGGTATAGAAGGATTGGTACATGTTTCTGAAATTGATTGGACCAATAATAATCCCAATCCCCATAAAATAGCTAATGTGGGAGATCAAGTTGAAGTTATGATTCTTGGTATCGATAAAGATAAAAGGAGAGTCTCACTGGGAATAAAGCAATGCCTGCCGAATCCATGGACTAAATTTTCTGAAACTCACAATGAAAATGAAAAGATCACCGGTAAAATAAAATCCATTACCGATTTTGGGATCTTTGTTGAGCTTAGTGGTGGTATTGATGGTCTGGTACATATTTCTGATGTTTCTTGGGAAAATGATGAAAATGTTGATCTTTCTGCATATAAAAAATCTGATGAAATTGAAACAATGATTCTATCAATTGACTCCAATAAACAAAGAATTTCACTAGGTATTAAACAGTTGGATAGCGATCCATTTCAAGAGTACCTCACAATGAATCCTAAGAACACAACTGTAAAAGGAACTATAGCTGAGGTCGATGAACGGAACGCACTCATTAGTCTTGCCGATAAAGTTAATGGTTTACTCAATATCTCTGAGGTTTCAAGAGATAAAGTTGAAGATATGAGGTCTTCATTTAGGCCTAATGATGAGATAGAAGCAAAGATTGTGGGATACGATAAGAAAAACAGAACCATCAAACTATCAATCAAAGCAAAAGAAGAAACAGAAGAAAAAGAAGCCCTCGAAACATACAAAAAAGATGAAAAAGAGAACATTTCAAAGACGACGTTAGGGGATCTCTTGAAATCTAAATTTGTTAAAGACAAAGATTAGTATTTCGAAATAGTATTTTTTTTGATTTAATTTAGAAGTGGCCATTAATAAAAAACAACTTGTTGATTTGATTTCATCAAACCAAGACCAGCTTTCTCATAAAGATGTTGAACTATCTGTCAAAGCCATATTTGAATCAATGTCTAAATCCCTCAAAAATGGTGACAGGATTGAAATCAGAGGGTTCGGAAGTTTTGCCCTTAGGTTTAGAAAGTCAAGAACGGGACGAAACCCAAAATCTGGAGAATCTGTAAATATTCAGAATAGATATGTACCTCACTTTAAGCCCGGTAAGAATTTCAGAGAATCAGTCAAGGATGCAGGCAACAAGATAGTTACCTAATATGCTATCTGAAAGCGTTTTCTATTTAACTGGGATCTTTATACTATTTGGCTTTCTTGTCTATATATATCTAAATATCTTTGAAAGAAACAATAATGACGATATCAGTCCCGACTATCTGACTGGCCTAAAGTATCTTCTCAATGAAGAATCCGATAAGGCAATAAACCTATTTTCCAATCTTATCGAAATTGATGATGAAACAATTCAAACACACCTAGCTCTGGGTGTATTATTTAGAAAACAAGGCAGGGTGGACAAAGCGATTCAGCTTCATGAATATATACTCTCAAAAGATGACCTTCCAGAAAATCACTATTACCAAACATTGTTTGAGTTAGCAGAGAATTATTTTTCAGCTGGAATTTATAACAAATCTGAAGATATTTTTCTTAAGCTAAAAGAGCATGAGACTCATAAAGAGGAAGCACTAAATAAATTAATTATTATCAATGAATATTTTGGTGAGTGGGAGAAAGCACTTGATTATTTAGAAGAGATAGATGCTAATAATAATCAGGACCTTTCTGTTAGTAAAAATCACTATTACTGCGAAATAGCTGAAATGCATATAAAAAATAATGACATAAAATCAGCAAATATTTATCTTCTCAAGGCACAAGGTCTTCACACTGATTCAATTAGAAGTGAATACATAAAAATGCTAATCGACTTACAAAAGTCTGATAATATTTCGGCGATTAATTCATTCATATCGATGGTAAACAAGAATAGAGTTGCTTTTATATTGGCACTTCCAAAAATACTTCAATCATCTGAGGATCATTTGGATACTATAAATGCAGAACTAAAAAAACTTTTAGATAAATTACCAGAAAGCATGGAATATCTTGCTTTAGTAGGTGTCATGTACCCAGATATTAATAATAAAATAATTGAAAATGTTATGCAGTCATTCATTGAAAGCCAAGATATAGTCCAAGAAATTGATAAACTTGATGATAGTTACTCGATTGTTTCTCAGATATCAAATCAACTCGGTCAGAGTATGCGACATAAACTAAATAATAAAATGAAATCAGAATATAAATTTAGTTGTAAAAAATGTGGCTATCAAACAATTTCATTTTCTTGGCAATGTCCAACATGTAAAAGCTGGGAATCATCCTCATCGATAAATTTTTTAAAGGCTATCTAGCATGACTTCTAAGATTGGCGTAATCGCTGGAAATTTTGATGTAATTCATCCTGGTTATATACACATGTTTAATGAATGCAAAAATAATTGTGATACCTTATTGCTTTTGCTTCACGAAGATCCATCTATCGAAAGACCCGAAAAAATCAAGCCTACCTTGAGTCTTGATGAAAGAAAGATGATTTTGTCTTCATTAGAACAAATTGATCGAATTGTCTCCTATAGAACCGAATCTGATCTTTATAAGATTCTCATTAAGGAAAAAATAGATATTAGATTCTTGGGTGATGATTATAAAGATAAATCATTCACTGGAGATGATCTTGATATATCTATTTACTATCTAGATAGATCGCATGGTTGGAGTACAACAAAGTTCAAGAAATTAATTTCGGAGACACTTTAAGACATTAAATCTGGCTCCCCGGGCCGGACTCGAACCAGCGACCAATTGATTAACAGTCAATCGCTCTACCAACTGAGCTACCGGGGAGTAGATTTAAAAGAAGTCTGCTTGAAGGTAACTGAATAGTCAAGCGAGATTAATTCAATGCATTAGAGATCCTTTTAACTGCCTTTTTTATGAGATCAAGGCTTGTTGCATAGGATAATCTAATATATCCTTCTGAGCCAAAAGCACTTCCAGGAATAACTGCGACATTAGCTTCTTCGATAAGGTATTGAGACAGGTCAACATCATCTGAGAATCCTTTTTTTTCAATTACATCCTTTACATCAGGAAATAAATAAAAAGCGCCTGTTCCTGGAGAGGTTTTAAAGCCATTTATATTGTTGAGAGCCTTGCACAGATAATCGTGCCTTAACTTATATTGCTCAACCATGGCATTAATTTCATCTCTGGGACCACTTAGAGCTGCGATAGTTGCTACTTGGGAAATTGATGATGCGTTCGAAGTGCTTTGACTTTGAACTTTTTTCATACCACCAATCACATCAGCAGGTCCGCCACAATAACCGATTCTCCATCCAGTCATTGCATAAGATTTAGAGACGCCATTTATCGTTATAGTTCGATCAAACAGTGATGGGCAAGCTTGAGCAAACGAAACAAAAGGTTCATCGCCCCAATAGATGTATTCATACATGTCGTCTGTTGCCACATATACATTTGGATGATTCTCCAATATAGCGCCAATTGATTCATAATCAGCTCTGCTGAAGGTAATCCCAGTAGGATTTGATGGGGAATTAATGATGACAAGTTTGGTTTTATCATTGATAGCATCTGCAAATGCACCTATATCCATCGCGAAGTTATTTTCTTGAAAAGTGTCTACAATTACAGGTTTTGCATCTGCTAACAGAACCATATCTGGATAGGATACCCAGTATGGGCTAATAATGATGACCTCATCACCCGGCCCTAAAATGGCTTGAAAAAGATTATATAGTGTTTGCTTTGCTCCAGTTGAAACAAGGATATTTTCAGGGTCATAAATTAATTGATTATCTTCACTGAATTTATTGATAATGGCATGTTTTAAATCTGGTAGGCCATCTACTTGTGTATATTTAGTCATCCCGCTATCCATAGCCATTTTTGCAGCATCCTTTATATATTCAGGTGTATCGAAATCAGGTTCACCTGCACTCATGCTTATGACGTCTACTCCAGCTGATCTCATTTCCATTGCTTTTGATGAGATAGCAATAGTTGCCGAAGGTTTGACCTTTCTGACTCTTTCAGATATTGGATTTTTCATTCTTTAGAATCTTTATAATTTAGATCGATATAATAACAAATTATGAAAGACGATTGTTTTAAATTAAAAGCAAACTATAGACCGAAAGGAGATCAGCCGGAGGCTATAGACTCATTGTTGGATGGATTAAATTCAGGGCTACATAAACAAACATTACTTGGTGTTACAGGTTCAGGGAAAACATTTACGATCGCAAATTTAATAGAGAAATCTCAAAGAACGACACTCTTACTGGCTCCAAATAAGACTCTTGCTGCTCAGCTATATGGTGAAATGAGGGAATATTTTCCTGAAAATAAAGTCGAGTATTTTGTTTCCTATTATGATTATTATCAACCCGAGGCATATGTTCCTGTAACTGATATTTATATTGAAAAAGATGCATCTGTTAATGCCCATATAGAGCAAATGAGACTCTCTGCAACAAAAGCATTAATAGAACGCAAAGACACAATTATTGTCGCATCAGTCTCTGCTATTTATGGCTTGGGTGACCCAAAACAATATTTAAATATGGTACTGCATTTATCAATCAATGACCGCTTCTCAACTAAAGCGATTTCTAAGAAATTAGCAGAGTTGCAATATCAGAGAAATAATATTGAATTCAAACAAGGCATGTTTAGAGTCATGGGTGATGTTTTAGATATATTTCCAGCTGATTCAGACAGTCAAGCGATCAGAATTGAATTGTTTGATGATGAAGTTGAAAATATTTCTTTCTTTGATCCTTTGACTGGAGAAATCAAAAGAAAGGTGAGGCAAGTGACTGTATTTCCAAAAACACATTATGTCACACCACGTGAAGTCATGTTAAACGCAATTGATCTCATTAAAAATGAACTATCAGAACATTTGACTATTCTCAATAAGCAAAACAAGTTGGTTGAGGCACAGCGACTTGAACAAAGAACGATGTATGACATCGAAATGATTAGAGAACTTGGATTCTGCTCTGGAATTGAGAATTACAGCCGATACTTATCAGGAAGGGAAGAGGGTGAAGCACCACCATGCTTGATAGATTATCTCCCAAATGACTCATTGATTATTATTGATGAGAGTCATGTAACTATTCCTCAATTGAGAGGCATGTATAAAGGAGATCATTCTAGAAAAACTACTTTGGTCGAGTATGGATTTAGGCTTCCGTCAGCCTTAGATAATCGCCCACTCATGTATGAAGAGTTTGATCAAATGTCGACACAAACGGTTTATGTTTCTGCTACACCAAGAGATTATGAATTGGAACAATCAGACAATGTCGCTGAACAAATCGTTCGCCCAACTGGATTAATTGACCCGGAGGTTGAAATCCGACCTATAACCAATCAAGTCGATGACCTCCTTTCAGAAATTAGATTGAGAGCAAATAATAATGAGCGTGTCCTTGTTACGACCCTTACAAAAAGAATGGCAGAAGATCTTGCAGAATATTTCAATGATAATCAAGTAAGAGTCAGATACCTTCATTCAGATATCGATACTGTTGAAAGATCGGAGATCCTTAGAGACCTAAGATTAGGAGAGTTTGATGTTTTAGTAGGGATTAACTTATTAAGAGAGGGTCTCGATTTACCTGAAGTGTCACTTTGTCGCAATACTTGATGCTGATAAGGAGGGTTTTTTAAGATCAACAGGCTCTTTAATTCAAACCATAGGAAGGGCTGCAAGGAATGTCAATGGAAAAGCAATTATGTATGCAGATAAAGAAACTGATTCAATGAAAAGTGCCATTAGAGAGACTAGTCGCAGAAGAAAAAAGCAAATTCAGTTTAATAAAGATAACGGGATAAAACCCAAGACTATTATAAAGAATATAAAAGATATCATGGAAGGTGCAAAACCGAGTCAAACAAAACAGTTTGTGAAAATCCCACAGAGGATCAAAAAGAAACTTCAGTCTGACAACCCGTCAGATATCTCAAATGTACTAGAAGAGCTTGAAATTAAAATGTTCAATGCGGCACAAAACTTGGATTTTGAAGAAGCGGCAAGAATTAGAGATGAAATTAAACTGATTAAAGATCTTAATTTTGGAATTAGCTATGTGGAATCTTCTAAAAAGATCTCAATCTGAATTGATTGTCTATCCTATGTTTTATAGGATGTTTCAATGGAGGGAATAAATTGAAATTACCACTTATTATTTTTGTAAGTCTATTCATTTCTTTGCCTATTAAGGCAGAAATAAATGGTGACATAGAATATGGCAAAAAACTTGTGGAAGAATCCCCGAGCCCACTAATTCTTCAAATACTACTCTATAAATACTTAGATTCGCCAAAGCAACTATTAAAAAATGGTTGTGAAGGTTGTCATGAACTCAAAACTTTTAAGGGAAATACAAAAGAGGAAATTCTAGACAGGATCCTTAAATCTTGGCATGCTTCAGGCTACATTGAAGATGACCTCAATGATTTGGCCACATATCTCTTTGAGGAAACGAATAAGAATTAAACTGGAGGCGCGTAGCTCAGCTGGTTAGAGTGTTTGCTTGACATGCAAGAGGTCGGCGGTTCGAGTCCGCCCGTGCCTACCAGTTAACTTAATCTTTGCTGAAACTACCAATTTATTGCTATTATATTTCTGTCAGGTATTCATGATCATCAATCGATGTCATTGGGGTGGCAAAAAAAAATTTAATGGAGAAGACTAAATGAATAGTTTAAAGAACTATGTATTAGCAATAATAAGTGTCTCGTTGTTTTCTGTAGCTTCATTTGCTCAGGAAATCGAGGAAATCATTGTTACAGCTAATAAAAGAGAACAAACCGTACAAGATATACCAATGAATATCTCTGTCTTAACATCTGAAGTTATGACAGAAAGAGGAATTTATAATCCAGAAGATTATCTAAGAACTCTTGCTGGTGTCTCAACTCCTGGTGGTGATACTTATTACACTATGAGAGGCCTAAACACTGGAACTGCACAAGTATCTTCAGGAACTTCTAATACATATATGGGTGAGATCTCAATGGGAATGACAAACCTATATGATGTTAACAGAATTGAGGTCCTTAGAGGTCCACAAGGTACACTCTATGGATCCAATGCCGTTGGAGGAACCATTAGATACATTACTGCTATGCCTCAGTTTGATGAATTTGAAGGCAACGTGACTGTTGAGGCGGTTGATAAAAAGCTCGCAGATGACACCGGCTTAAATTACAACTTCATGGTCAATGTTCCATTTTCTGAGAATTTTGCAATGAGAGCCGTCTATACATCCGGAGAAAATCCTGGAATCTATCAGAATGTGGCTACTGGCAGAAAAGACATTGGTACTCAAGAGGACGACGAGTATAGATTGATGTTTAGGTACCAAAATGGTCCTTTGGATATCAATGCAATGGTGATGAAAAGAGAGCGTTATGACTTTGGTCAAAAGGAAAAAGGTAATGCAGATAAGCCTGGTACTGCAGACATTGTAGATGCTAACTGCTCTTATGATACTGCCTGGTACTATGGAGATACTTGCTCAAGGGTTTATGCAACTGCAGGTGGAGACCTTAGTGGTTATGATCCTAGCGTGGCATTTTATTCATTCACAGATGAAAC
>CEVN01001558.1_pt1 | contig 19812 bp, 18 predicted proteins | sample 427041 | NCBI WGS metagenome assembly CEVN01 (sample SAMEA2623463, study PRJEB7988) | marine metagenome | biome: marine biome (ENVO:00000447); feature: surface water layer (ENVO:00002042); material: "saline water (ENVO:00002010), including plankton (ENVO:xxxxxxxx)" | depth 5 m
AAAAAGCTCACAAATGCTGTAGTAGATTTTGTCAAATTTGAACTCAAACGTTTGGTTGTTATCAAATCTACTGCAGTTCTGAAAAGCTTAAAATTATCATCTTTCTTAGGATTAAACTTTGGATTAGTTTTGAATGAATATTGAGTCAAACCGGTGTAGGTAGCGTTAGAGTTTTCATAGTTTGTATTAACTTTTATGTAATAGTTTTCATCTTGGGATTTATTATAGCTTATCTTCATTGTTCCATTTATCTGTTCAAAGCCATTATTCTCACGAAAGCCATCACCCTTTTTATAGAGAAATTGAAATTCTGGTTTAATTTTTTCATTTCCAAAACCTCCAACTTCTGAGAAAAGACTCATAAAATTATTTTCGCCAGCCTTTATTTTGAATTTTCCTCCAAAGTCGCTTCTAGGTCTTTTTGTGAAGTAATTGATTACCCCTCCCATTGTTTGAGGGCCATATTTTATCGCACCACTACCTTTTATTACTTCAAGCCTGTCAATTCTTTCAGCAGGAGGATTGTAATACATGTTTGGATATACGTACAGTGCAGGCTGGATAGGGACTCCATCCTCTAAGATCAAGATTCGCGAACTTCTTCTTGGATTTAACCCCCTTATACCAATGCTCAATCTAGAATTACCAACACCATCGTCGGCATAGCCATTAACGCCAGGTACAAACTCTAAAGCCTCTTGAGTTCCAATAGGATCAATTAAACTTAGGGATTTTATATCCAGAACTGTGGCTGCACCTGGAATTCTTTCAAAGGGTATATTTGCATCAGAAATGATTTCAAGTTGAGCCATTACGATAGGTTTAATTTCAAGAATAGCGTTTATTTTATAGGTGCGATCTTCCTCAATATTTAAATCTGAACGGTAGTTTTGAAATCCAATAAAGCTTATGGTGATAGTGTATTTTCCTGCGGGAGTATTTTGAAAATAAAACATCCCAGCTTCATTTGTACTGGTTCCAAGCTTCAGCCCATCAGCATTTGAGAGCATCACGTTGGCACCACTTAAGGGTGCGTTATTGCCTTGTCGAACAACACTACCTGAAATTGAAGTTTCAACTTTAAGTTCTTCAGCTACAGAAACAGAGATAAATAAGCACAAAAGTGAATATTTAATCGATTTCATCTTCGAAATCATGTCAGCTAATAAACCTCAGGGTTGTTTTGGTAATCAGGGCGTTCTTCGCTTCCAGGGAGCGAGAGTTTCGCGTAACTTCCTTTTTCTTCTGTGGGTTCCGTTGGTGCAAGCAAAGGATCATCTTCACATGCAATCAATGCAAAAAGCATTGTAAAAAAAGTTATTTTAATCAAATTTCTCATTAAATCTTCTTTCGCTTGTAATTAGTATTAATTTGGTCATTCATGATTAATAGAAATCGGTGGAGCTTGAATAGGATGAAATTTATTAGCGATTCATCTTGAGTTTTTCACTCAAGTACCCCCGCTCATACTTGAAAAGGATAAAGTAGTTTTATCAATATTTCTTAACTCAATCAAATTAATTTTTGCAAATTCTCCTATTTCAATTTTTTTGTAAAGAATAGCCTTTGGAAAGTCTGAAGTGGAGTTTTAACCAAAGGCTATTCAACATACACGCTTCGAAAACACAAGATTAAGATAATGAGACTTAATCTCATTATCAATAATAAAACGTTTTCGGCTTTCCTGCAATTTTTTTTTATCTTTTTACGATTATTTATTTTTATTTCGTCACGAATCATTAATTTGTAGTAGCAGGAAATTGAAATCTAAAATCAAGATAATGGCTAAAGATTTGAAGAAAACAATAACGGGGGGGCAATTTCTCCTTCAATCAATAGACAATAAATCGATATTCACCCGTGAAGATTTTAGCGCTGAGCATAGCGAAATCTATAAAATGGTTATGGATTTTGACAGAGAGCGCGTTTTACCTCAAAAAGATTCGCTTGATGAGTTTAACCCTGATCTCGCCAAACAGCTTTTAAAAGAGCTGGGTGATTTGGGTCTACTTGGCGTTGATATTCCGGAAGAGCATGGTGGTATCGACCTCGATAAAATTACATCTGCAATAATTGCAGAGGCTTTAGTTCACAGTCCCTCATTCGCGGTAACCTGGTCAGTGCAAACCGGCATAGGCTCTTTACCCATCATTTGGTTTGGAACAGAGGACCAAAAAAAGAAGTTTTTACCCAAGATTGCATCTGGAGAAATGATTTGTGCTTATGGATTGACCGAGCCGTCCTCTGGCTCTGATGCTACACAAGCAAAAACCACCGCAATCTTATCGGACGACGGTAAGCATTATATATTAAATGGTGAAAAAGTTTTCATTACCAATGGGGGTTGGGCGGAAGTATTTATAGTATTTGCTCAAGTTGAGGGAGATCAATTTAGTGCTTTCATTGTTGAAAAAGACACAGATGGGTTCACAATTGGTCGCGAGGAAAAAAAGTTGGGAATGAAAGGGTCTTCAACCGCACAACTTGTATTTCAGGACGCGAAAGTTCCTAAAGAAAATTTATTATATGAAGTCGGCAAAGGCGCAACAATAGCGTTTAATTGCCTAAACATTGGAAGGTTTAAACTTGGCTGTTCTTGTTTAGGTGGAGCTAAAAGAGCAATTTCATCATCGGCGTCATACGCTGAAGAACGTAAAGCATTTGGAACCACCATTTCAAAGTTTGATGCAATGAAGAAAAAAATTGCTGATATGTCTGTTCTTACTTTTGCTACTGACTCGATGATTTACAGAACCATTGGATTGCTTCAAAATGAAATAGACCTGGTTGATAAAAATTCAGCGAATTATTTTATCGAAGTAGGTGAAGCTATGGGCAAATACGCCATTGAGACCTCAATGGTAAAAGTATTTGGAAGCGATTGCAGTCACTGGGTTATCGATCAGGGTCTTCAAATCTTAGGTGGTTATGGATTTCTTGAAGAATACCCCCTTGCGTCAGCATACAGAGATGATCGGATAAATCAAATATGGGAAGGCACAAATGAAATTAATAGGCAAATCGTTACGGGTTTTTTCATGAAAAAAGCATTGACCGATGAACTTCCTATTCGCGAGTCAATTAGGGATATTGATCGTTTTTTAAAATCTAAAGTTTCGGCGAAAGACGCCCTTCTTTCCGATGAGTACAAAACAGTTGAGGCAGCAAAAAAACTTGCGCTCCTTCTTTTTGATCGCTCCGTGTCTGAATATGCCCAAGATCTAAAAAACGAACATCAGGTTGTTGAAATGCTTTCAGATATTTTCACTGATGTTTATACCGCTGAGAGCACAATATTGCGTTCACAGAAAATCGCTCATTCAGAAGCTCCTTCCCCAACCACTCTTAATATTGCTCAGGTTTATACAACAGAAATGGTTAACAGAATCTTGTCTAACGCCGATACAATTTTAAGAGCGATTTATCATGGTGAAATCCCAAATGATTTGACAGACAAATTAGGAAAATTTGAACAACGCATGCGATTGTCTAATAATGTTGTGGAATTAAAGCGCGGCATTGCGGAGTATGTTTTTGAGAATAAGGAATACCCTTATTAGGAGTTGATATGAGTAAATCTGTAATAGTTGATGCGGTTCGTTCACCAATAGGATTGAAGCACGGTCAAATGCTTGGAATACGTCCCGATGACTTGACTGGTCAAGTAATCAAGGGATTATTATCCAGAAATACGGAAATATCAAAAGATAAAATTGAAGATGTAGTCGTTGGCTGTGCATATCCAGAAGGTCCTCAGGGACATATCATTGGAAAATCAGCTGGAGTTTTAGCGGGACTCCCAATTGAATCAACTGGAAAGGTTATTAATCGCTTTTGCGGTTCCTCAATGGATGCTGTTCACCAGCTAAGCGCATCTGCAGAGTGTGGGGATATAGATGTTGCCGTTGCTGCTGGGGTTGAAGATATGTTTTCAGTCCCAATGGGCGGATTTGCACCTGATTTTCATCCTGAGCTTGCTGAGCAGGAATACTACATTGGAATGGGTGAAACGGCTGAAAACCTTGCAAGCGATTTGAATATTTCTCGAGCGGATCAAGAGGAATTTGCGATGAATTCGCATCGAAAAGCTCTGAAAGCGTATGAGGATGGTAAATTTGATCAGGAATTAGTAGCAATTGATGTGAACGGTGAATCCATTGTGACCAAGGATGATGGACCAAGAGAGCCTGATGAGGAAAAAATTAAAAGTTTGAGTCCTGCTTTTTTAGAAGGCGGCTCAATAACAGCAGCTACGAGCAGTCCAATTTCGGTTGGAGCTGCAGCCGTACTTGTTGCAAGCGAAGATTTTTGCTCCTCCAATTCGATCAAAGGTCGAGCTATAATTGTTGCACGTGCTATCGCGGGGGTGCATTGGGATAGAATGGGTATGGGTCCTCTTCCAGCAGTTGAAAAAGCTTTGAAGAAAGCCAATCTAACTATGGATGATATTGAAACGATTGAATTAAACGAAGCGTTTGCTGCCCAATCGCTGTATGTGATAAGAAAGGGAGGATGGGATGAAAATAAAATCAACCTAAATGGAGGGGCGATTGCGTTAGGCCATCCATTGGGATGTTCTGGAGCAAGGATAATAACAACGCTGTTAAATGTGATGGAGCAGCAGGGTACTACCATTGGACTTGCTACTATGTGTATTGGAAGCGGTCAAGGTATTGCCACTATTATAAAAAGGATTTAAATGGATCATTCTATCAAAAAAGTTGCAGTGCTTGGCGCTGGAACTATGGGGGCGCAAATTGCAGGGCATTTTAGCAATGCTGGCATTTCGTCGTTGCTTTTTGATATAGAAATTGACCTTGCAAAAAAAGGTATTGAAACCCTGACAAGTCTTAAACCTGCTCCGCTTTATAGCCCTAAAAATATAGATCTAATTGAAGCATGTACCTATGATACTGATTTAAAAAAAGTTAACGATGCCGATCTTGTGATTGAGGCGGTCGCTGAAAACATAGAGATCAAACACAGCGTGTACAAAAATATTTTACCCCATCTCAGAGATGATGTCATTATAAGTTCAAACACATCAGGCATCCCACTAGCAGATTTAATCAAGGTTTTCCCTGAGTCTTTGCAGGCTCGGTTTCTTATCACACACTTTTTTAATCCCCCAAGGTACATGAGATTGTTGGAACTGGTAAAAGGTCCAAAAACGGATGACAAAATATATAATGCGATAGCATCTATCGGTGAGAATGTTCTTGGTAAAGGCATAGTGCACGCAAAAGATACGCCAAATTTCATTGGAAATCGAATTGGCGTTCACGGCGCAAACAACACAATCAAAGTTGCCATTGATATGGGTTTAAGTGTTGAAGAGGTGGATAAGCTAACAGGAACTCTGGTTGGAAGACCAAAGAGTGGTATCTTTAGAACTGTCGATATTGTTGGGCTTGATGTGCAGGCAAACGTTTCTGCAACGAGCTTTGACAATCTCCCAAATGACGAGTCGAGAGATACAGTCAAAGCACCTGAAATATTAATGCGATTAATAGGAAACGGAAGATTAGGACAAAAAACTAAATCTGGTTTCTACAAAAAGACAGATGAAGGAATCTTATCTGTTGACTTAAAGACGGGTGAATATAAACCGCAAAAAAAAGTTGTTTTTGATGGCTTTCGAGCTGCAAAAAACTTTCAAAGTATTAGTAATAGAATCAAAGCTTTAGCGTTTAACGATGATAAAGCTGGAAAATTTTTCTGGGAGATAACTGCTGACTCTTTAATCTATGCTGCAAATAGGATCCCTGAAATAAGCGACGATATAATCAATATTGATAACGCAATGAAATGGGGTTATGGGTGGGAGTTGGGACCATTTGAATGTTGGGACGCGATGGGTGTTCGTTCAACGGTAACCCGAATGAAGAAAGAAAATAAAAAAGTCCCCGCTTGGGTCGATGAAATGCTTTCTTCAGGTAGAGAGACTTTTTACGAGCTCAAAGGTGGAGAAATGACATATTACGATGTTTTGACCTCGTCCGTTAAATCCATTAAGCAAGACCCAAATATCATAAATCTAAATCTTAAAAAAACAAGTAAGAGTCTAATAAAAAAAGATTGGAGCGCCAGCTTAATTGATTTGGGTGATGCGGTGCTCAATGTTGAATTTCATTCAGCGCTTCAACCAACGCTAAACCCCATCGACGCCTCAATGGGAGAAACAATGAACGATGCGATGGATCTACTCGATTCTGATAAGTACAAAGCTTTGGTTATAGGTCATCAAGGTGCAAACTTTTGTGCAGGAGCAAATCTAGCCAATATGATTCAAACTATCGACGCAGGTGAGTTTGATAAGATCGAAGCAAGTTTAAAACAGTTTCAAGATCTGATGCAGCGTATTCGATTTTCAAAATCGCCTGTTGTTGCAGCGCCTCATCACTTGGCGTTAGGTGGGGGTTTTGAAATCTCAGCCCCAGCCTCTCATCGAATTGCACTTGGAGAGCTATACATGGGAGCAGTTGAAATTGGCGTCGGTTTAGTTCCTGGAGCAGGGGGCAACTTAAGGATTCTGTTAAACCTTTTTGGTAATAGCAAGTCAGGTATGCTCAATGCATTTCAGGTTTCTCAAAAAGCATTTGAAACAATTGCGTTTGCAAAAGTGTCTCGAAGTGCAATTGAGGCTAAAAGTTTAGGCTATCTTTTAAAATCAGACACCGTAATTATTAATAACGATCAACGAATAAAAGCTGCCAAAGATAAAGCTTTATCACTTCTCAGTGAGGGGTATGAACCTCCAGCTTACCGTGAGGATCTTAAACTTCCTGGCTCTGGTGGTCGAACTGCAATGGCTATTGCAGTAAAAGGATTTAAATCGCAGGGAAAAATATCAGAACATGACGAATTCATAGCAAAAAAACTTGCATATATTCTTACAGGTGGCGATAAGGCAGGTCTTACCAAATCTGTGGACGAGCAATATCTTTTGGATATTGAAAGGGAAGCATTTGTATCGTTAACTGGAGAGAAACTTTCTCAAGATCGAATTCGATATATGCTTAAAGCTGGGAAACCGTTAAGAAATTAAAACTTATTCCGCGTCTGCAGATTCTCCAGCAGACTTTACAATCTTCATTCTATACGCCAAAGCAACTAAAGCAAGAGACAGCAATAAAATTGAGCCAGATATTGCTAAAGCTTCATTAAAATTTAAATCTTCAAGAATTATATATCGTGCCAATCCAATCATTGATATATAAATTGGATATCTAACAGGTATCTTGCCGGTGTCAAAGAAAATTGAGACCATCTGCATAATCTCAAGGTAAATGAAAAACGTCAAAATATTTTTTACAGTAATTGCACCGGTTGTGAACATTTCAGATATCTCTGTTGCAAACAAATATAAAACCAGCGCGTATATTAACCAGTGAGCAATATTTTCTATTTGATGAATGAAATTTTTAGGTTCCATATATGAATTTAATAATTTATTTGTTTAAGCAACCAGTATCTTATATCAATTTTTGAATTAAAGAGCTGTGGTCGATGAAAATATCTGAAGAATGATTACCCCTATAATGATGAAGGCTATTCCAACTATGGCTGGAAAATCTAATTTCTGATTGTACAAAATAAATCCTGCAATAGAGATTAATATTATTCCTACTCCAGACCATATGGCATAGCTGACTCCAACAGGAATGTATTTTTGCACCAATGATAAAAAGTAAAAACAAATTGAATATCCCGCAACCACTATCATACTAGGTCCAAGCTTAGTGAAACCCTCAGTGGCTTTTAATGCGCTTGTTGCAACCACCTCACATACGATCGCAATAAGTAAATAAACATAACCCATAAATTTTTTTTCGCTGCAATTAATTGTTCATATCAAAGCGTTTTTATTGCTAGCGCTCGTAGCCAATTCTATCATATGCGTTTACAACAGTTGATGAAATATTTTTCAAATGGGCACCTATTCTTTTTAAATATCGTACGTATAAGACAAGTGCAGCAGACTTTGATTGACTTCCTAATTTGTTTTGTCCACTGACAATGTCTGAAACAATCTTATCTGAAACGGACGAAACCTTTTTTCGATATTTATCAAGCAGTCTAAACGCTAAATCCTCATCTTGATTTTCAATGACCTCAATCGTGTTTGAAAATCTAGATTGAACTTCCTCTTCAATCTTCGATATTTCATCGCTCAATTCACCAAAATTAAAAGACGATTCTTTCATCAAGGTTAAATCAGAAATATTTTTACAATAATCTCCTATTCTTTCAATATCAACTACCATATCAACAAGCACAAGACCATTGGTTGCTTCTCTTGCGCTCGTATCTAAAGAAAAGTGAGTAAGGACTTTTCTCCTAACGGTCATTTGATAATCATTAATCTTTCTGTCTTCTTTTTTTAGAGCTTTGATCTCTTCGAGGCTCTCAGGAGAATTAAAACTTTCTATGGATTTTTGAAAAATCTCATGGCTTAGTTTGAGCATAGCAATGGAATCATCCCAAGCTTGGGAAAGAAGGCTATCAGACTTCCATAGTTTTATTATGTCCTTAAATATTGTCATAGCTATCTACCTTACAATTGAAATTAAACTAAGTGGAATTACAAAAAAAACGATGAAGATGTACAGCAACGGGTATAATTTATTTTTTGTTGCAAGAGCTGAGAACCATTCAGCAAGATAAATAGGTAACTCCCTCACCCTTTTAATTGGCCATAGAACACCAATACCTAAAATATTGAAAGTTAGATGACTTAACGCTACAGCTAGGGGAGCAATTGTTCCAGATACCATGCTTGCTAAAAGAGAGGTAACTGTTGTTCCAATATTTGCTCCAAGTGTGTACGGAAAGATTTGCCTTAGACTTAAAATACCAGCACCAGCAAGGGGAATTACTAATGAAGTCGTAATGGAGCTGCTTTGAACTAAAATTGTAATAATTACTCCAAAGAACATTGCGCGAATGGTTGTTCGAAATATATGCGTATCAAAAAAAGCTTGAAGTTTGAGCATTACCAAAGATTTAATTAGCTTTGTCAAATTACGTAATGAAAAGAAAAGAAACGATAATGCAGCTACCAGTAGTAAAACATTCGAATCAATAATTGTCTGCTGCTGCACTAGCCCTTCAATCCATTTCACTGTGGGTTTCGTAATCATTTTTACGGGGCTTGTAAATGAACCGCCCCCCGATCCAACCAGCACTTCTGACATGGAATAGGCAAATTTACTGATAACACCGAAAATAAGCTCAAGAGGAAAGATTACAATTACAGCTAAGATGTTAAAAAAGTCATGCACTACAGATGCTGAAAACGCTCGTTTAAACTCTTCTCGACTTACAATATGACCTAAAGAAACTATTGTATTGGTTATGCTAGTGCCAATATTTGCGCCCATTATATACGGAACAGCTGCGGCCACCGCAAGTTTTGGGTCATTTCCAAATGTTCCTGCAGCAACCATCCCAACCACCAATGAGGTTGTTGTGGAAGAACTCTGTATTAAACCTGTTGCTAAGATTCCAATGAATAAACCGATAAAGGGGCTGGCTTGACTTTGAAAAAGACTCTCAGCAAATCCTCGACCCAACCCCTTGAAAGCGGAACCAATCATGCCTATGCTTACTAAAAATAAATACAAAACTGCAAACACGGCTGCAATCCTTAGATAAAGTATTAGCTTTTTTTTTGTTGAATCGATCAAAATTCTCAACCCTTTAACTCAAGTTCATCCTATACTAATCTATAAAATTTTATAACTTAAACATACAATCGTATTGTTGAACAATCATGATATATAATCTTCATAAAGCTCATGAATAATTCCGTCAGGAAGTCCAGAATGTGGAACAATCATTGAACTGCATTCTGACCATTCCATAGCAGAAAGATATATTTTTCCAGCATGTGTGATTACATCTGCTCTATCTGGTCTAAGCCCCAGCTCGATAATTCGATGCTTAACATCTAAGGGCTTCAACTGATCTAAAACTTTTTTAATTGTATTTACATCAATTTCATTATTTTTCTTTGTGTCTGACATAGAAAAGATTTTGTTAATATTTCCTCCGGTACCGATGGATTGAATTGGACCATCGATTTGGCTCTTTTTTTGAGTGATCCACTGTTGCATTTCATTCCAATCGTTCGAGATAACCTGATTTTTTAATATTCTTACCGAACCTATTGGAAAAGATTTTGAAGAAGTCTTTTCGTTGTTCATAATAAAACTTATCTCGGTGCTGCCTCCCCCAACATCAATGTAGACATAATGCTTATTTGGATTTAAGTGTCTCTCAATATGATTTGACATGATGATTCTAGCCTCCTCTTTTCCAGAGATAATTTCCAAACCAACATCATACTGATCGTTAATTTGATTAACAATATCCCGACCATTTGAAGCCGTACGAAGGGCAGCAGTGGCGCAGGCTTTAAAGCTAATCGGCTCATAAGCTTTGATCATTAAGTGAAAAGCGTGAACTGTATTTTTTAGCCTTTTGATGTTGTAATCAGAAATATAACCATCCGTAAAAGCGTCTTCGCCTAGCCGTAAAGGCATTCTAATTAGAGATTCTTTAACAAATGTGACTGAGGAATTTTGAACTACTCTTGAAAAAAGCAAACGCATTGCGTTGCTACCAATATCTATTGATGCAAACTTAAGGCTATCTTCTAGAGGAGTGTGAGCCATTCGAGTTGAATGATTTAAATTTATAAATGGTATGCGGCATCCAGACTTAAATATATTATTTAATAGAGGATTTCTTCTACCTTAATCTGAAAACATTGCATTTGTTTACGATTTATTTACATTGCATTCATACCTTTCAGGCCAAATTACAAAAACTGTATTTCATACTAATAAAAAAAGCCGAAATCTTTTCGGCTTTTTTTATTAGTAGTACTTGGCTTTACTGATCACTCATGTGCTTTCAATTTGTTTAATAGCTCATACTGCTCTTTGCTTAAATTATTAAATCTTGTGTTGAATAGTGAAATATTGTACACAGGAGATTCTTTTGACCATTTTTTCTGCTTAAGATTCTTTCTATTTGAATAATTGATATTTGATAAGACGTATCGAATTGCGTTTAGCCTTGCTATCATCTTGTTATCTGAATTGATCACAACCCAAGGTGCGTCAGCGGTAGAGGTTTTTTGAAACATCTGTTCTTTGTATTTGGTCAGGAGTTGCCAATTTTTATGTGCCTTCCAGTCATTTTCAGATAACTTCCAATATTTTAGATCATGATTTTCCCTGAAAAGAAATCTTAACTTTTGATTCTCTTTTGAAATAGATAAATAAATTTTAATTAGAATAATTCCGCTGTCAATAAGTCCTCTTTCCCAAGCATTAACTTTCTTCATAAAGTATTTATACTGGCTTTCTGAACAATATCCCATTGCTGGCTGAATTATTGCTCTTGAGTACCAACTACGATCAAAGAAAACAATAGTGCCTTCGTTTGGGAGTTTCTTTTCCCAAGTTTTAAACCAATTCTTTTCCTGTTTTTTACTTGGAACTCCAAGCTCAACTATCTTAATTGCTTTGGGCATTAAGTTTTCAATAAATCTTTTTATCGTTGAACCCTTTCCTGCGGCATCGCGACCCTCTAAAAGAATAGCTACTCTTTGATTTGTAGAAATCGTCCACTCTTGAAGCTTTAATAATTCAATTTGCAATCTCCTTTTTTCTTTTCGGTACTGCACATCAGTAAGCTCTGAATACTCAGTTCTGTTATAGATAATCATTGGTTATAAAAATTGTGTGTTTAACTGATTTAGTTATCAATATTAAGAATTAAATCAATTTTGTAGTAAATAAAAAAATAATTCGTATTAATTTTTAAAAAAATAAATAACCATGAAAAATTCCTTAAACAAAGCAATAGAGATAGCTACTCAGATACATACTGGTAAAAAGGGTCGAAATAAAGAACCTGCTATCTTGCACCCTATTCGTGTTATGTCAATGATGGATGATAACAGATCAAGAACAGTCGCTGTTCTTCACGATGTTGTCGAATCGGGTAAGATATCTATCAGAGAATTGAAAGTCATGGGTTTTGACAAGAAGATTTGTAGAGCTATTGATCTACTTTCAAGGAGAAAGAATGAAAAATATACTGACTACATTAATCGGCTAAAAAATAATAAAGTTGCAAAAAAAGTTAAAGTCGCTGACTTGGTAGATAATTATAATCGAAGAATTAGCTATACTTCACTTTCAAATGTTGATAGTCAAAAGATAAAAAAATATAAAAAAGCTTATAAGAAATTAACTGGAGAAAAATTAAATAAATAAAAATTTAAATTGAGGCTTTACAACATGTCAATCATTTGGGCGCTTAGCTTTTTCCAAGTAAAATTTTTCTCAACTCTAGCAATCCCCTTTTTGGCTAGAGACAACCTATAATCTTCATCTGATAACATTTTTTTAATTGCTTTTGCTATTTCTAATGGGTTGCCCGATTGGACCAATAAACCGTTTACTTCATTTTCAACAGCATCCGGGATTCCGCCATCATAGCTTCCAATCGCGGGACAACCACAAGCATTGGCTTCAAGAAATGTAATTCCAAATCCTTCACTGTCTCCTTCTTTTTCAAGAGTTTTACTGGGCATTATGTAAATTTTACTAGCAGTGTAAATTTTTTTAAGATCTTCATCTGGTATGAAATCGATGAATGTAACGTGATTTTCAAGCGAAAGATCTTTAACAAGTATTTTTAAAGATTCCAAATACGCGTCCTTTTTTCTATGTGGGCCCGCTATTGCATAATGCGCTTGGGGAAAATCCTTTAATACTTCTGGTAAGGCCTTGATTACATCATCATGAGCCTTTCTTTTAATTATTCTTGCTAGGGTTAGAATTAAATCAGAATTTGGATGTAATCTGTATTTTTTATAAAAAGCCTCATCAGCGTCGCAAGAATAAAATCTTTCAACATCCACACCGTTAGGTAAAAATTTTACATGGCTAGTGTTAATATCGTTAAGCCTATTGATAATTTCATCTCGAGTAAACCTGCTAACTGATAAAATTAAATCAGAAGACTCCACGACAGACCGAATTGAGCTTAACTCTCTTTTTGAGTTAAGGCGAGTTATTTCAAGTCCATGCGCAACGACAATCATTTTACTTTTGGGGAAATATTTCTTTAAAAATTTAAAGGGTTTAGCCATTCCCCAGGTTGTTGCAATGAAAACAGTATCTGGATCTTTTCTTAACAATTTCCACATATAATAAGCTGAATAAAACCGGTGGAACTCATGCCAATTTCTTCCATACATAGGCCTGCATATAAACTCTTCTTTATCATGAATAGACAAGTCTCTATTTTTTCGATGAGTTACATAGACTGCGGTTTGATGTCCAAGCTTAGGGAGCTCTCTTGCAACCCCAAATGCCCATTCTGCTATTCCACCTCCTTTGCTGGGTGGAAAATGTCCCGTAATTATTGCAATTTTCACTTTAAACCCATTGATTGTAGTAAAATGGAAGACTGATTTTTCCATGAAAGTGATTTCGATAAGGCAATATTTGATTCTTGCAACTGTTGATAATATTTTTTATTTGAAAGAAGTTTTTTCAGCTCCATAACATAACTATTGGTATCGTTTGGACTGACGAATCTTACACCTATATGATTTTTAGGAATTAAATCTCTAATTGAGGGTAAATCGGTACAGACTACCGGCATTCCAAAAGAAATATAATCGTACAGTTTATTTGGTGCGGTTAAATATTGATTGTAGAAATTTTCAGGGAGAACAATTAACCCTATTGATGAAAGCATAATTTGGTTTGGAAGGTCGTTATAAAACACCCAATTTTTTAATCTGATATTTGAACAGTCACTACCAACCATAGTGTCATTAACGTAAGAAAGTTCTTTTTCGTCTCGACCCCCAATTAACGCAAGCTTGTACTCTTTTAAGTCTGTTTTCCATAAATCAAGAATATCCTCAATTCCCTTCAAGGGTTGAAAACTGCCAGAGTACACTACTTCTTTTTTATCAAATTTTGCTCTCTTTCTTGATAAGTTTAATCCTGGAGGGCATGCAGAAACTGGGATATTAGTATACTTCTGGTAAAGTTTTTTTTGAGGGTTATTTAACGTCATCATGCCATCTAATAGATTGAGGTAATTTTTTTCATTGCGGTTAAATCTTTTTCGGTCCCTGCTTCTTGAATACTCGTGGAGGTTAAAGTCTAAGTAAAAATTATGAGATTGATAAAATATCTTTTTACCAGCAATGGATTTGATTTTTACGATATAGGGTAAATATCCAGGATCTCTGGTAAATACAATGTCATAGTCATTTGAAAGAATATATTTGTTGGCTCTTTTGTAAAAAATATCATGAGACTTAATAATTCCTAAATTATTTTTTATAAGTTTAATTCTTAAATTTTCATTTAAACTTTTTTTCATCTTTATTTTTTGCCTTATTTCACTCATCGGATCCTGCATAATCAAAGTAACATTGATTCCATTTTCCGAAATTCCATTTGCTTGGAAATAAGAAAAAATAAATCCTGGAGTATAATCAGCCCAGGCGGTTTTAGTTACATAAGCAATTTTCAAGTGCTTGCCTTATCAATCTTGTCAATCATCTGATCGTAATATTCTATGATATCATTTGGATCGATATCTCTAATTAAATCGGTATTTGATTTAATATTTTTGCTCAAAACATTGTATGGTTTATACCTAGTATAGTTTAATAGGTCATTACTGTAAAGACCTATGATTGGTTTTTGTAAAGCTGCGGCTAAGTGAATCAATGATGTATCTAATGAAATGAGAAAAGCAGATTCATTTATTATTCCTGAGGCATGATAAAGATCAGGTGAGTTTAAAGGGTAATGGACTTTATCTTGAAAAATAGATTTCAACCTTTGAGCATCTTTAATTTCTTTTTTGGAGCAGAATAGTGCCACTTCCCTGCTTGAGACGTGAAGAATATGTGAAATGACTTTTCTCCATTTTTCATACGGATATTTTCGTTTAGAGTGGCCTGCGCTTATATTAATAGCAACATAATCTCTTTCTTGTATTGTTGAGGGAAATTGGTAAAAATATTCTGGAAGCCAATTTTCCACTGGACTTTTTAATCCGTAACAAAATAGAAGCTCACAATACTTTTCTGCGATGTGCTTTTTATTATCGTTGGGCAAATGGACGTTATAAATGGGATTGTTGTAGTCATCGTTGAGGCATATTTTAATTTTTGCGTTAATTTTGTTTGTCAAGTAGTGAAATGTTGATGAGGGCCCACTTTTTGGATTGTATAAAACATCATACCTTTCAGATCTAATTAATTTTAATAATCTTAGGTTGTATGGTCTGTAACTGACGCAATTTCTTAAAAAAGGAATTCCTTCAAAAATTTTTCTATTATAACTCGTACAGCATAAATCAATCGCAATGCCTGGAAATGTTTCATTGAGCGCTTTCAAAAATGGAAGCAATAAAATTGCATCGCCTAACTTCTCTTGAGCAAAAATAATAATACTATCAATTGATTTTGGCAATTCCTTACTTGGAAGTTTTTTATACAGCTTATTTAAAAAACGTACAATCAATCTGCGGCTTAGGTTATGCTGAGTGGGTTTTGGTAAACTATTACTGGTCATTTATACAACTTTAACAATCATTGAAACTATCAAAATAATTTTCTAATTCATCAATCATGTGCTTCATAGAAAAATTGCGGTTTAATTTTTGGTATCCATTCTTTCCCAAATCCTTATAAATATTTTTTTCTTGAAAAAAATCATTTATTGCAGAGTGAATACTGTCAACGTTGGGCTCGCAAATGATTCCATCCTTTTTATGATCGACAACCTCTGGAACGCCCCCTACATTAGTGGTAATAACAGGCTTTTTTGCTGACCATGCTTCAAATAGTGTATTTGGTATTCCTTCAGACCTTGATGGTATTACAATTAAATCTGCTCCAGCAAAAAAATTTATTGTATTATTTCTAACCCCAACTAGTTTGCATTTGTTTTGAAGGCCATATTGGTTGATTAAATCATCTAAAGCAGAATATTCAGGTCCTTCACCAGCTATCTCAAGACAATAATCCGTTGTGAAGTTTTTTAAACTTTCAATGAGCATATCATAGCCTTTGTGAGCAGTAAGTCTTCCTGCGCTTCGAACAATAAAGCTATAGGTTTTATTTGAAATTTCCTCTTTACGTTTTTCAGTTATATCGTATCCATTATAGATGCATTTAATTTTATTACTATCAAAATTTTGTTTCATGAAATCATATTTCAAAAGTTCACTTTTTAGAGCCTCAGCATTTACAATGATGCCATCAACCATATGCTTTAGCACATACCGTTGAATGAAGTCGCGCTTAAGTATAGGTCTTGAAATCCCCAATCTCATTATGTGCTTAATCTCATTGGAATATTTTATTTGAGCTGCAATAATGTAGTCTTTTCGTTTTGTAGATAGCATTATGTCTATATTATTATTGAGAATTCTTTTAATTATTGATTTGGTTTTTATACTTAGTTCGTTTGTGTATGGAGCTTCGACTATGCTCACTGAAGAATGAATTTTTTTCCAGTGCCTAGCATTTTGTCTTACTATTAAATATATTTTGTGACCTCGAGTGGCTAATCCATTAACCGCTGTTGTAACCCATCGCTCATTTCCACCCCATTTTTTTGACGAGTTTAAAACAACAAAATTCATATTGACTTATTTTTAATCATGGTCAAGGTTGAGCTCAAATGAGAAAGTTGTTCCTTTGCCGAGCACGCTCTTAACTTCAATATTTGATTCATGCGCTTCAATAATATGCTTCACTATTGAAAGCCCTAATCCAGTACCGCTCCTTACTCTACTTCTAGCGGTTAAGGTTCGATAGAATCGTTCAAAAATTCTTTCCAATGCTTCGTTATCGATACCAATACCGGTATCATTAATGGAAAAATTAACCCGGTCAGCTTTTCTAATGATAGCAATTTCAATTTCGCCGCTATCAGTATATCTAATCGCATTTGATATAAGATTGTCAAACACCTGGTGAATTCTATCGGGGTCAGCTTGCACATTTATTTCCTGCGAGTCTTTATTTGTAATGAAAATACTAATGTCTTTATTGTCATTATTTTCATTAGCGTCACTTACAAGCTCCTCAATAATTGGTAATATATTTACTCGGTCAATATTCATGGTGAGCTCACCCGTCTCAATACGAGAAATATCCACAAGGTCTGTGACGAGCGCTTCTAATCTATTTATATTTTTTAATGAACGTTTTAAAAAGGATCGATTGACTTTTTTGTCTTCAAGCGCTCCAGAAAGCAACGTTTCTAAATAAGCGCTGATAGATGCTATGGGTGTTTTAAGTTCATGGGTTACGTTGATTAAAAACTCAGAGCGAACGTCGCTCATTTTAATAATTTTTGCAATATCTGTGCCAAGAGTTTCTGCCATTTCGTTGACGCTTAATGCTAATGCAGCAATTTCGTCTTTTCCAGTAACATTTGACCGGACGGACCAATCTCCAGTTTTTATTTTTTCAGCAACCCTCGATATGTTTCGAATAGGAGAGGTCACCCAGCGATCTACTAATAGTGTAAAAATGACTAAAATGATCGAAACTAAAAAAATGATTCTATACTGATACCCTTGCCTTAGCGAAATTAAAGAGTTTGCAAAATCCATTGTTTGAGCTACTCTTATAAACGAAGTTTGTTTAAAATTAGTTTTTAACGCAACATAGATAAATTCTTTTTTTAGGGTAGTGCTGTATCTGGTGGCAACACCAAAGGTTTCACGGTTTGCTTGCAATACCTCAGGTCGAGTCAGGTGATTATCCATCTTTGAAACTTCATTGGAACCTAAACCCGATTCGCCTAATACCTTACCATTCGATGAAATTAAAGTTATGCGTAAGTTGGTTGCATTAGCGTAGCTATCTGAGGCATCGCTCAGAGAAAGTTCAGTGTTAGAGGTTAAGAATAATGCAAAGGCATTTGCATGGGAAAGCAGTCTGCTGGTTATTTCTTCTTTGACTTCATCGTCAATTGAACGATTAATAAAAAATGTTGGGGTTAATAACCCAAAAGAAAGAAGCAATAATAGCGTTAAAAATAATTTTTGTCGAATCTTGAGCAATAAAACTAATTTTTAATTGGTCTGAATCTATAACCTACACCCTTAACAGTTTCAATCCAATTTTTATAATCCATTAGTTTTGATCTAATACGATTAATGTGGACATCGATGGTTCTGTCTACAACGTAAACATCATCTTCCCAAATCGATGACAGGAGCGACTTGCGAGAAAAAACAGTATCTGGCTGATTCATGAAAAAGGCAAGGAGCTCAAATTCTTTTCGAGGAAGAGTGAGCTCATTTCCGTCTATCTTTACAACATAAGTATCGGTATTGATCGATAATCCATCGTATGCAATGAAAGTACCTTTTTCTTTAATTTTATCTAAACGCCGAAAAATAGAATTAATTCTTGCAATTAAAATCCTTGGACTAAATGGCTTTCTTAAATAGTCATCACCCCCACATTCTAAGCCCTTGATTTCGTCAAACTCTCTATCCATTGCGGTAAGAAAAATAATCGGAACTGTATTTCCCTTGGCTCTGATTATTTTACAAACCTCATACCCATCTTTTTCTGGCATCATAATATCTAAAATAATTAGATCAGGATTTTTATTTAGCTTTTCAAGCGCTCCTTCTCCATCTGTTGCGGATATACATTTGAAACCCTGTTTTTCAAGATTGTAGCGGATAATATTTCTGATGTCTTTTTCATCATCTACAATCAAAACTTTTTTATCACTCATTATAAAATTCTTTTGAACCTAATTTAAAATAAACCAATATATTTATCATTGCTGGATCCTGAATATCTATGATTTGTTTCAGAGAATTTTATTCTCATACTACAAAGGTAATTTGATACTTTATAAAAGTAAAAATTAATTTTTTGTAAACTAAAATTTCAGTCTTTTCAAATATTTTTCAGAAAAGCTGCTATCATTTAGACCTTGATCGTACTCGATGCTAAGAACCTCCATAGTTGTTGAATTTCCATTATCAAGGTTACGCATAATTTTTTTTACAGGAGTCCAATAGATATTGTTTTTAACATATTCTGGCATTTCTAAAATTCTATGCTTAATACCATCAGTATTAAAATATTCAATTTTTCTAATTAAATAATTTTTATCATCCACCCAAAGTATTTCTGAATTTTTTGAACTTTTTTTCAGAAGGATACACTTGTTTCCAAAATAAACATCTCTTTTATAGAATTTGAAATTATCATACTTGATATCCCTGTAAAGAATATCTCCATATGTAAATTCAGTTCCCTGAAACTTTCTACTACTTTCAGATCGCTTGATACGCTTCACTTTGCGAAGTTTAGGAATGTAGAGCCATTGATCGTTGTTTGCTTCATCAATCCAATTCCAATTTAATAAAGCAAGACCTCTAACCTCTTTTGGTTCAATGAAGCGTAACAAAAGCTTGGATTTAAATTTTCCATCCTCATATCTCTTTTCTAAATGCTTCATTATTCTAAAATGTGATCCCTTTGATGAGTCGTTATTTTTAGACTGAAGAGTGACTTTTATCTGCATTTGAATGTCAACGGGTTTTGAATGTTGATTCATTTTAAACAAAACAGAATCAATGGATTCTTGACCATAAATCAAAGTAAGAATAGAAGTTAAAACAATTTTATTCATGCGATTTTAAAAATTGTAGAGTACACCCAATCGGAGGTGACTAAAATCCTCCATCAATGTAAAAGGATTTGCTGGG
>CEVN01047429.1_pt1 | contig 19477 bp, 14 predicted proteins | sample 427041 | NCBI WGS metagenome assembly CEVN01 (sample SAMEA2623463, study PRJEB7988) | marine metagenome | biome: marine biome (ENVO:00000447); feature: surface water layer (ENVO:00002042); material: "saline water (ENVO:00002010), including plankton (ENVO:xxxxxxxx)" | depth 5 m
ATAGCTTTATCCCAGGTAGAGAGGATACGGGCTATCTTCTTCTGTTCGGGAAGGGGTGGGAGGGGGATAATGTACTGTAGGATATCCTTCAGATTTATGACTGGCTGAGCCCCACCGACTTTGCTGAAATAATAGATCCGTTCCAAAACACCTGATTGTAGCATCTGAAACATGAAAGGGGAGACGGTAAGATCAGTTCTAAAGCTTAGTCGAGCAACAGATCGAGATATGTTGGCCCCATCGAGGACATTCGGCACCATAGCCACCCTGCCTAAATTAGCCCCGACTACAGTTATCAAGATATCCCCCGCTTGGACTCGAGATCTCATGTAAGGAGCTTCAACGTCAGGGGAGACACGAAAAAGATCAGTAAGTGAGTTCCATCCCTTAACATAATCTTGGCTCCTTATCATTATTGCTCCGTTGGGATGATAATCTCCCGGCTGAACAATGCCGTATGTCAGACCGCGTTTCGGATCTATAAGTTCCTTGATGGGTATTTTTTGGTAGGTCGGTGAGCTCAAAGATTCAACTCCTTCAAATACCCGGACATCTCCTGCTCAACCGTAGCCAGCTCTTTGTCGATGGATTCGATCTCTTTCTGAACAGCCTTGATGTCGATCTCCTCTTCCTCTTCGAAGGTATCCACGTATCGTGGGATATTTAGATTGTATTCATTCTCTTCGATCTCAGAGATAGAAGCAACGTAAGCATACTTATCGACTGACTTACGTTTCGTATAAGTATCGAGGATCTTCTTCAGATCTTTCTCTCGAAGTCGGTTCTGATTCTTTCCCTGCTCAAACTCCCGGCTGGCATCGATAAAGAGAACGTCCTTCTTCTTTCGTCCTTTCTTGAACACGAGAATGCAGGCAGGAATGCCGGTTCCATAAAAGAGATTGGGAGGAAGACCGATAACGGTATCCAGGAGGTTCTCTTCGATGAATGCCTGACGAATCTTTCCTTCAGAGGATCCACGAAAGAGAACTCCATGAGGAGCAATAACAGCCACTCGTCCATCAGTCTCGTGAGCCGTTTCGACCATGTGAGTTATGAATGCATAGTCCCCCTTCGACTTCGGAGGAACTCCTCTCCAGAATCGATTAAAGGTATCAGCCTCGGCAGTATCGGCTCCCCATTTATCGAGAGAGAAAGGAGGATTTGCAACGACGACGTTGAACTTCATGAGCTTGTCTTTCTCAAGAAGCTGGGGGTTGTTTAACGTATCTCCCCACTCCATTCGGGCCGAATCCATTCCATGCAGGAACATGTTCATCATACCCAGAGCCCAGGTGGAACCGTTCGACTCCTGGCCGTACAGGGCCCGGTTTCCATCTTCGACGAGGTTGGCTGCCTTGATCAAGAGAGAACCGGAACCACAGGTAGGATCACAGATTGTATCTCCGGACTTCGGTTCAACGAGTCTTGCCAGGAGTTCGGCAACTTCAGCAGGAGTATAGAACTCACCACCTTTCTTTCCGGCATTGGCAGCAAATCGGGCAATCAGGTATTCGTATGCATTGCCAATGATATCAAGGTTTCCGATTCGGGAAGGACGAAGGTCCAGACGGGGATCATGGAAATCCGTGAGTAGATTCTTTAGACGAGCATTGCGATCTTTCGTCTTTCCAAGGTTGCTCTCGGAGTTGAAGTCAATGTTTCGGAAGACTCCTTCCAGCTTTGTCTTATTGGCTTCTTCGATCTTTTCAAGGGAGACGTTAATGATCTCACCAATGTTGGCTTCGTTTCTCTGATCGTAGAGGCTGTCGAAATCACAGCCATCGGGTAGAACGAATCGTTCTTTAGCCAGCCGTCGCTGGATCCGTTCTTTGTCTCCGGCATACTGCTTCTCGAACTGCTGGTAGTGATCCTTCCAGACATCGGAAAGATACTTCACGAAGAGCATTACAAGGATGTAGTTCTTGTATTCTGAGGGGTCTACAACCCCACGGAAGGTATCACAGGCCTTCCAGAGGATTCCATTGATTTCGTCTTGAGAGATCTTTGTCATAGGGTTCCTTCAAACGGTCCAATCCGGCCCCGAATGGTCAAGTCTGAATGATAGCCGGGATCTGTGACAGTAAGGAAATATGAAAAAAACGAGAAAAGGCATGTTCCGAATGCCGAGACCGCGTGGCGCTCCGGCCCAGAAACCCGGATTCCCCGCTGCATCCCGAAGCGGGCCCCCGAAGGAGGATTTCTTCTCATCCGAAGTATCGAATTTTGAATGGAAGGACTTCAAGGCAGGTTGAAAACTGGCGCCCACTCCAGAGCACGAGCCAAACACCAAACTTCAACCTGCTTTTCGGGGACGGCGCCAATCTCAATTTGCTTCAATGGGCTTACCAAGACCGATTTTAATAATACAGCGGTATCTAAGAACTTTCCCTTGGCAGTCAAGATGTCTCCACCAGACGGCCAGTAAGCAGACTTTTTACTACATTGGATCTGCCAAAGGGAGGAGGCCAAGCGGCCACTCTTACTCCCTGATACGATGCGTCATTTCCTGGCAATATACATACCATGCTCTTTTGGGTTAGTCTCGGCTCTCAAGAGAAGGTTCTATGAAAAACAACGGTATTTCTCTTACAACCAGGCATCTGAAGACACCTAGAAGTTACCATCCAGTTTTTACATTTTTTTGATTGACCTACAGATTATTTATATATTCTTATTATTACTCGGCGCACAAAAAATCCAGTAGAGATGAATCCCAAGGAATACTCGATCTATTTCAAGCCGGAAATGGGGACCTCTTCCGCAATGCTATAGTGGACATCGTCTGCCGGAACAATTAGCTTGTGCCACTCGTATACGAGAATTGTACGATAGCTAGAGGAGAAGGATCAATGCGCAAGATCGATAAAGACTTGGAAGATAGAGTAAGGAAGGCGCATCAGGAATATGCCAAAGCTTGGAACGATGTTCTGGGAAAGGATTACCTATGGCCCAATCAAGCACAAGACGTTATCGATCAAGATGATCCGGAGTTGGCCGAAAAGGCAGCAAAATGGTGGGAACAGGAGGCCAAAGACATCAAAAAAGAATGGGCCAGTTGAACCAAGCCTTTGTGCATCCTACGCTACACCGCTACAAACGAGACCCTGGGTTCCCCCCGCTGATCCCCCTGAGTATTAATATAAATCAACCCCTATTGTAATTGAGAGAAAGCGGGGCGAAATTTCATGGAAGAATTCAAAGTGATTTCTTTGCCAGATTTCGGTGAAGTAGAGATAAGGAGCTCCACTACAGTCGGCCTCTTATTCGAATATGAATCCAATTTCGAAAGATCTCCTCATCGCGCATTTTTCCGGTTACTCAGATCAAATCTCCTTTCAGACTCTATAGACTCCTTTAGCATCGAGGATATCAATTTTTTAGGCCTACTCTTGGCAGAAGAGCTGGAAATTGCAGAGAACTACAAAGAGAGTTTTCAGTCGGGTGCCCCTCCACATCAGGCCTTTGCTCAGGCGTTCAAAAAGAGTGACTTTTTTGAGCACACCCAGAGATTTCGTGATTCATTTTTCTTTTCCTCAGCTGCTATGCGCGCAATCAGAAAGCAATTGGAACCACCATTGGGCGCAATCAAGTCCATACAAGAGCTTGTCCAACCATCTCTTCGTAATTTTGAAGCGCTGCACCTATTTCCGATAATGGAGTCTTCTTTCTTGAGGCAACTGTCTGAACCAACAAGTGCATTCGCATGGCATAGAAAGATGCTGGAAGAGCAAACCCTGTTCCCAAGGAATCTCCTTCCCGAATTCAGTGACTTTAGACTGGGCGCCGCCCAATATACGAGCCTACAGATTGCTTCCTCCAGAATCTCTGAGATTTCTCAAGTTTTGCCCTCGATAACGCGCGGTCTGAGGCTCCCGCATGAGACTGACCGCCCAGTTTTGGAGTCCCTGAGCCAAGCCGTTGCATGGTCAGCTGAACTGAGCCTCAATACAGGTTTATACTTTCGCCCGACCTCAAGGGCGGACGATACCGAATCCATAGAGGATGAGACTAAAGCTGCAAGTGAAGCCATCCTCCACGAAAGCGCCACCTCTTCGATCCTGTATGTTAACGCTACCGTTGCAGAGGTCTCAGAATTGGTGGAAAGGGAGGTTGAGAGTAGAATCCAACCACTTTTTGAGAGAATCCAAACTCTATTAAGCCCTCCACGTTTCCTGGACCTCCTGCAACAATTTGCTCAATCCGTCACCAGGAACCATTGGGAAACGTTTTGGATACCCGATAAATCGCAGATGATTCCATCCCCGGAGCGCTTCGCTCAAACCATTCTTTCCATATTTATTGAAGGTCGCGTGGGCCAGATTGCATTTGTAGGCCGTGAAGTGAGATCTGGTCCGGGGTTCGTAGATGTCTTGGTATCATTTTTAGGCACGGAACACCTGGTCGAAATAAAAATCGTCGGTGGAAACCACTCCATTGGATGGGCAGAAAGTGGCCTCGATCAGCTGGATGAGTACATGACCACCTCAGGGAAGCATAGGGCCTACCTCCTGGTATTTGACGGCAGACGAACCCAGAGAGGACGAAATCTCGAACGCTCTTACGATCTTGAGAACGGAACTATTGAAGTTGTTACCGTCCGAATTGCCTTTGACTAAGGACTGTGCTTCGTCTAAATGCACTCAGGTCGCTGTGGGATCGCTTTGGCTTGCTCAGAGGACTTTTGCACTCTCGTATGACTGTCGCCAGGAGCTGTAACTCCAGCTCTCCGCAATTATTGTTCGGCCCGGTCCCATTTGAGCTGCTCAGAATATGAAGTTTGATTGCACGGTAACACCTTTCGGTTCAATCTAGCGGTATGCAAGTGTATTCGTGCAGCTGCGCTGGACTATTTGCTTGGGGCAAAGGTAGCTATAGAAGTGTCAGAACAAAGGACTATGGAAAAAATCGATCAGAGCCAAATCTATATCTCAGGCATCGGGAAGCTCCTTTCAGAAGGAAAACTCACCGTCCCTCCTTACCAAAGAAGCTATTCCTGGGAGGAAATTCATGTTTCCGAGCTCTTAGCTGATTTCAAATCAAGCTTCGAAAGCCAAAGCGAAGACTATTTCCTGGGGACGATCGTGGTCGTTCGAAAAGACAATGGGACAAGGGAAATAGTGGATGGTCAGCAACGATTAGCAACCTCAGCCATTTTAATCTGTTCTATTCGTGATTTTATCCAATCCATGCAGGACTCCGACTCCCTTGAGCGGGCCCGGATCATCGAGTCCGACTTTTTATTCAAACGGGACAAAAGGACCCTGGAGAAAATTCAGAACCTTCAGCTTAACGAAGTGGATGATCCGTTTTTTTCGTCCACGATTCTCACGAATAGCACTGATAACACTCTCGCACAGCGCTCTTCGCACAAGAGGCTCAGTGAAGCCCTAATCCTAGCCAGAAACTTCACTGCTAAGGAGTTTCCGTCAAAGGATCCGACTGAGCTCCTTGAATTTCTCGATTTTATCGAATCCCGGGCAAAGGTAATTCATATTCAGGTTGATGATGAATCGTATGCTTACACAATATTCGAGACCTTGAATGATCGGGGCCTAGAGTTGAGTGAATTGGACCTGGTTAAGAACCTGCTTTTTTCGCTTTCGGGGATTTCTATTGCGGCGGTTCGCAGCAATTGGAATGAAATGCTTGTCCAATTAGACTCCCTCAACAAAGAACGAATGTCTCTCGATTTTCTGAGACATTTCTGGTCTTGCCTCAATGGGCTGACAAGAAAGCGACAGCTTTACTCCAGCATTCGGGCGAAGGTGCGCTCCAGGGAGGAAGCGGTAAATCTTTCGGAAGAGCTATCCTTCGCCAGCCTAACATATGTCGCACTCCTGAATTCAGAAAGCGACGTTTGGAAGTCCTACAACCATGATACGAGAGAGGCTATCCGTACCCTGAACCTACTTAACATGCAACAGAATCGGCCGCTAATTCTTGCAGCATTGAGCAAATTCGCCAAGGAGGATGTCGAACGGACCATTCAGAATCTCGTGCCGTGGGCAATCAGGTTCATTGTAAATGGGAAGCTTGGTAGCTCTGCGCTTGAGGACAACTTTGCCTCGAATGCCAACAAAGTTTGGCAAAAAGAAATAAAGGACTATAAGACTCTGTTTGGCTCTATGAAAAGGACCATTCCCAGTGATGAGGACTTTCAGCACTCTGCTCTGTCATGGACAATTGCGCGCGCGGATTTTGCTCGCTACGTTCTCCGAACTCTGGAAGGCGTTGCGAAGAATCATGGAGAATTGACTCCCAACGATTCTCCCAATATTCTCACCCTAGAACACGTATTGCCAAAAAATCCGGATCCCAAAGACTGGCCTGACTTCAGCCCCGATGAGCACCATGCCTTCCACCGAAGACTCGGCAACCTCTGCCTTCTGGAAGGGAATCAAAATAGCCACCTCGGCAATGTCCCTTTTGAAGACAAAAAAGCTGTGCTGACCGCATCTAATCTAGCCTCAACTCAAATGATCGGAAATTATGAGAAATGGACAAAGGAGTCTATTCAGAAACGCCAAGCCCGTTTGGCCGAATGGGCCGTCCGAGCATGGCCTATCGGTTGACTCAAGCGGGTCTCCTCACCTGGCTACATCTTTACAAATGCGCGCTTAAGCCTCGCTCAGCCGGATATCAAATCAATTCTGGACCCTCCTACCGTTCTAGCTCCTGGCCAGCATGATTGGTTTCCTCCTACAAGAAGTTGAGCCCTCGCCAGGGCCCGCGCTTGCCTTTCTGCCCTCTTTCATTGTTCTTTCCTCATTTTGAGAAACAGGGGACCCACTCTATTAGTGCAAATGGTACTACGGCTTATGTGCCAATATCCTCCGTCAGATTTCGCCAGTGCAAACACCTTCAGGGGCGGACTAGAATGTCTCCCGGTGGCCCTAAACGGACTGGATCATGAGCATTTTGCCACCGCCCACCAACTCTATTCCAGTGTCGCAAGGGTTTCTTTCCAAACCCTGCTTGAGGTGCACCTCGGATATCCGTTGGTCGCCTGGACTCCAACACTGATGCGCCCCTCGATTCTCCGTCTAGACGGATATCTCAAGACTTTGCTGCGTCAGTACTCACGATGGATTTTTCGCAGACTGAACTCCGAGCCAGGGACAACTAGTCGAGCGGGCTAATGACCAGAACCCGCTTCGGGCGCGCTTGTCCATTCCACTCCATCGATGATTTCACCCGCCTCACCTCGGAATTGATTCTGAAGCGTCCGTCGAAGACTCCTTCCAGATATCGCTTGGTTCTCCTTCCAAATTCATTGCTGGAGACAGGTTGGTGTCCTGCGTCACCCGCCCATTTGAAATACTCAGTATAGGATTGCCCTGTATTGAGTAAGAATTCCCCATTTAATTCCCGCGTGAACCCTGCCAGAATCTGATCATCCGAGTCCTTCGCCTGGTCGTGATCCGTTAGCGGACCGTGCGACTGCTCCTCCCAAAAGGACGAAACAGAATCAGCTGTTATCCGCGCCTCGCGACGGACCTTTTCCTCCGCCTGAGTCTCGATATAACCTCCGTCAGTCACCCAGTATGAATAGCCTTGCACAGCATGATTGAAGATCCCTGGAAGCTCGGCTTCCAGGTGGTTCTCGAAAAAGGAGGGAATGCGTTCATCCTTACTCAGCCCTTTGAAGGGGAAGTATTTCAATCTCGCATAGAACCCGCGCGAAGTATCCGGTGCCTGAAGATGATTGTTCGTGGCGACGATAAACCTGGTGATATTCCTGAATTGTATATCGCGCCCGAACTTGACATCCGAACTGATGCGATCCCCTCCCGTGAGTGTCTTCCAGACACCGTCATTAATCCTTTCCTTGTAGTCAGTCTCCGGCATCACATTCAGTGCCCTGCCGAAAAGCCTAGATCTGTTGAATTGTCCTCCTGTAAGCTCTGAAAGCGAAAGGCTGTTGACGTTCGCCACTCCAAGCAGGTGCACTATGACTTTGATGGCATCGCTCTTTCCGTCACGGCCGTCTCCAAAGAAGATCGCCGCTTTGTGGATATCTGTGCGCAAAGACAGGATAATGTACATTAATTTCTTAAATTCCCGCTGCTCGTCTGGGCCCATCCAGGCATCAAGGGCCCGCTCGAAATTGGGCGCTATCGCGGACGGATCGTACGCGATGGGTGATTTTATCGTTGACAACTCCTCGGGGGAATGGCTACTCAACTGCCCACTTGTAAAATCAAAAACTCCGTTAGCCATGACCAGACGATTGAGACCTTTGTTAAGGATGACCCTCTTAGTTTGCGCAATTTCGGTCCGGAGAAATTCATTCAAGGCTCTGAACTGCCGACTCGCCTTCCCTACATCCAAGAAGGCCGTGGTCTCCGCTTGAATGTGAGCCGCCCACGCATTGATCTCACGATCGGTTAGTTCCTGATACACGCCTCCGGAGTAGTAGAATACCCGACCGCTCTCAGCGTCGGTCACTACATGGTGCTCCTGTACAACAGCGCGCGCCTGTTCCCGCTGCGTCATCACGACCATCTCGCGGACCGCTTTCTCCAAATCCTGTCTCTTGGCAGAACGCGAACCGCCTTCTACCATCACCCAGTGGTCGACTATCAAATCGATCATTTCCCGACGCTTCAGGTAAGGAAGCCCATCCGCATCCCATAGGGCGCGGGCGACATTTTCGGGGAGACCATAATCGATCCGCGCGTAAGGGAAGGTTCGCACGCATCGATTCGGCAACTTAATTTCAATCTCGGATGCAACCCACTCCTCGGTTGCATTGATTGCACTCAGCAGCTGCTCGATGGTTCCTCCCGCCGCAAAAAAGTCATCCAGGTCCCCCTTTTCACCCACTCCTAGCAGAGAGAGGTCAAGGATCCGAACGGAGTTAGCTACTCTGCTCAAGGCCGCAGCCATACGCGACGCCCCCTTTGCACCTGCGTCATCATTGTCGTACGCAACCACTATGTCTCGCCCCATCAGAGGCGCCAACATAGCTTGCGAAGGTAATGCTCCTTCTCCGAACGGGTGCGATATAGCATGAATCCCGCAGTAATCGAACATCGCGAAAACATCCCACTCCCCGGCTACAATCATGACTGCGCCCGTTCTTGGGATGTTTTGGTCGTTGATCCATGGCACGGGGTCGGGCAGCTCCTCCTTGCGCATCGATAGCCATCGCCACTTGTTCTTGACGAGAGCCAGTCTCTTCAGAGGTATTCCCTCTGAGTTCAAGATTGCCAGAGATTTCCGCTCGGGACCTCCAGAACCTGGGCCCCTTTCGGAAATCGCCTCGAGCTGGAAAGCGGCACAAATCCGACTGCTGAGTCTATGCTCTTTGCCCCCAGCTGAGTGATACATTCCGCACAATCGGATAACTTCCGGATCAATCAAACGCCCCTGAATAGCCCGGGAACAACGCTCACAATGCATACCATCCGGGCCAAAGGGATCGTATGGTGTTTCCAAAACCGCCCCACAGAATTGACATTCGTTCTCTATGCTGATATCGGACCTCCGAAATTCGAGGGTGCGACTCTCGATCGTTTGCTGCTTCATATTTGCTCCAAATGATTAAGCTACACCGTTCCCATGAGCTGGTGATACGTTTGGCGCGGCTGCGGCCGAACCCTTTGTCGTGCGCCGAAAACTAATGCCGCATTAGCCATATTTAATAGAGCAGTACCAAAAAATAGTACAAAAAGATTTTTTTTGACTTTCTCGGGAGGGAGATGTCTGCTGCAAAATGATCAGATTCGATGAGTTTGTACACGAAATTATTAGACCGCCGGCCCTTATCGGGGGCAATATCCCAGATTCAGCCGAAAAGTACCGGGTAGTCCTAATCAGAGATCTCCCGGACTTTGGCTACATTCGAACCTATGATGTGCGAGGAGTGCCAAAAACAAAAATCACGGAGAAGTCCCTGTTGCGCAGAAATGATGTTATTGTTTCCTTATATGGGCACGTAGGGAAAGCCGGAATTGTCTCGGCTGAGATAGAAGGCGCAATCTGTGGCCATACTCAGGCGATACTGCGCTTTAAGGACCGAAAAGCCCAAAATGCAAAAACCCTCTACTTGTTACTACAAACTCGGGCCATTACCCAATACTTTGCTGGCTTAAGGGAGCAATTACCGAACCGGGGCCGCATGGCCCGAGTCGCCGACCTGGGCGCAATGCCCATTCCAGCAGTTTCAGATGAGAGTCGACAGCTAGGGTCTCGACTCTTTGATAAAATGGACAAGCTTCTTGAGGACTATAAGCAACTCCGGGATACGATCGAGAACATCTTTCCTGGTTAATTCCAGATGATTGGCGAGTGCACGGGGTCTCAGAGGGCTCCTACCATGCGACGGAAGACTCGTAGTTGGGCAAAATAGTACGAGGCTCATAATAATTTGCGCAGTGCTAAAAACTCTTTTTACTATTCTGAAATAATGGGAGATTATATAGAATGAACCGTTACACTGTTACTTCGGAGCCGCAAGGGGGATTGTAGGCGCTTTACAGCAGATCTTGCGCATCGGCGCTGAGTCATGCGACAGATCTGCGTCTGTAGACTAGCCCTGAGAATAGGTTTCCCAGCATTCTCCGCACGGTATTCGTCGTGGAGTATGTTTCTTAGTCCCCGGCCGGTCCTAACTTGAAGTCGCTCTAGTAGTTTGCTTTGATTTGCCCCTACTTGGGCCATAGCAATCGGCCCGGCCTGCCAACGGCGAAGTCAATCGAACTTAAATGTGTCCGCTAGAAATGCAGCGTCCCTGAATTCAGCGTCAAATGATGACGACCAAATCCCGCTGGCCTCTATACCCTCGAACTCCGACCTTTCCATTCGCAGACACGCCCTCTACACAGGGGAGCATATCGTTCTTTCACTGGGTCTCGTTTAGTATTCCCCGAGCGATACGCGCAGGTCGGAGGTTCTATCGATTGCTCGCCAGCCGGACACAAAGGTGGCACCAAGACAGGTTTTTTGGCAAAAGGGAAGGCCAATCGTTGTATTGGCCCCAGTTCTCCAATGAAGAAATGAAGGCTCCAATGTGGGCTCGAGCTCCGTAGAGAGTATTTCGCGTTAACCGGTGGCTCGAGGTGAACGGATCAATGTTGTTTTTTTTCTGGATTGTCCGATTTCAAGTAGGCGTTAGCTAGGGAGACTGGAATTCGGGGCAACAATCGATCCGGGACCGAATTCTGAATGGCATATCTGACATTGATGAATCGGTCCAAGGATCGACGCACGAGGCGGCGAGAGTAATGATGACCAAGGCATAGAGCATTATCCAGTTCTCAAGATTCTATCCTCTTTGACTTCTGCTAGAGCCCTCTCGGATCAGTAAACCCCTTCAATAAGCATTTTGGCCGATAGATCCTCATGCTCCGCCTGCCGGGCATATATATCGGCGACAGAATCCAGGAGCCTGCAAAAGCGCGGATGAGAGATCCTGTAATGTGCGCTCAACCTGCGGAAGTCTTCCTCAATGCCGCGCTCCTGGGCCCCGCCGGCCGTAGGAGACCGCATTGAGACACCCAGGCTTTCGAGGATGCCTCCGAAGAACCCATGGCGTAGGTCCTCTGAAACAGCGGTCTCCAGGAAATCTGCAAGAATTGGCATAGGCCAATGCCCTGTGTGCCGGCGATACTGCCGTCCAAGGATCGCTCCGACCTCTCTTTCGGCCCTGTCCAGGCAGCCTCTCTCCTTCGCCAGGCGCATCACCTCGCTCAGGAATGATTTGAGCTGCTCTTCCTCAGGTCGTTTGCTGCTGGCATCGATTCCAATAGTTTCCAGCCTTCGTAGGATACGCCGGGAATTCGCAAATACTTGTTCCTGCTCCAGCGGTAGTTCAGATCGCCAATCAGGGTCTTTTGGGCCCATATTGCTTACGAGCTGGACAAAGAATTCAGGATCAGCAGCCGCACGCTTCATCAGTGCTGCCGTCGCGGCTCTGGGCCCGTTGGCGAGAACAGAATAATAAACAAACTGAAGGCTCACCAATTTGCTCTCCGGAACTTCGCCGGACTCAGCAATCCGAATGAAAACCTCAATCAACAGGTAAGTATCGGGAAACGAGTCCTTCTCCGGCTCTTCCGTATGGAGTATAGCTACCAGTGCCTCTACGAGCTGACTGGCCCTGGAGTGCCTCAAGTCGCTGTAGTAGTTCGTCTTGAGAGCAACGTAAGGGCGAGCGACCGCGAGAAGCTTTTCAGTAGCAAGATGCAATTCCTCTTCACTGTCGCAATAGATTTGGTCCAGTCGCCTCCAGTATTCCAGTTCGACCTCTTCCTCCAGACCAGAGAGCATTCTCCAGGTCTCAGGCCTGAGAGGCAGAAGTGTCAGGAACTTGACAGTGGTTGCATCGGCCCATTCACTCTGACGGCCATACTGAAGCACATATTCCCTCAACCGATCTATTCTGGACGACCGATACCCGCCGAACAGGCCTGAAATAGCCTGTCCAATCTTTGTTTTGCGAGAATAATGGTCCGAGGACTCGATGATCCAATCTCCAATTTTATCCGGTATCGTCCGAAGCAGAATTGCCAGAGTGTCCCCCACTTTGGCAGCCGAAACATCAGGGTGATCCAAAAACCGCTCTATACCAGCGAAACCAAGCTGTTCATGGATCCTGTGTAATGCCTGCAAGCGGGGCACAATCAGCCGCGAAATCCAGAATGAAGGGCCGGATCCATCCTTTATCAGAATTGGTGGACTATCAGAAAAGAGCCAACGAAAGCGAATGATCAGATCTGCGGGTTCCAGTTCTTCAGATGCCACAGTCATCTGCTCTATTACCTCCGCCTGCTCAGGACTATCGTCAGGGTAGAAGTTTCGCTGGAAATGTATCCATTTGCGGATAGCTTCGCGAACCTGCTCCCGCTGCTCATCCGGAACACTGTCCTCCGCATACCCTTGAACAATGGGTAGTAACTTTCGAGCATATAAGGGAAAACGAAAGACTGTTTCTTGCAGCAAACGACCGATCATGGATGGTCGTGTGGCAGCGAGCCGAAGCGCTATATCTTCAGCAACCTGTCGCATAGCATTGATCTCCCCTTCCGATGCGAATATACGACCTCCGTAGGCATCCTCTCGCCACTTGGGTCGGGCCCCCGGGATACCGGATTGTCCGCCGATAAACAGAATGGAACAGACCAAACCAATTGCAACTTCCGGGTATTCGCGAGAAAGAAGCTCAAGCATTTGCTGGCGCTCTGTTAGATCAGCGCTCGTCTGTGGAGCCCAGCACCGTAGTATTTCATTCAGCGAATTCTGGGGAGAATGGACCCAATTGCCTCCAATGCGCCAGTCAGCCATTCGGGCCAGTAGTCGGACAACACGAGGCAAATTGTCCGGACTCCAGGCCAGGATCTCCATAGCTCGGAGTAGATCGGCATGCCAGCATCGCCCCCAGTTCGTTGCGTCAAATAGACATTGCGGAGATTCGGCTTCATTACCGAGACTCCGTTCCAGGCAATTCAGAAATGATTTTGGAGAGGCCTCCGCAAGGGCCGGAAGAACATGGGACAGCGAAAACCAGGTCTTGCGATCCATGCCGGACAGTAGGTGGGAGACGATGCTATCCACTGTTCTTTCTACAGCTTTCGTTGAACGGCCGTTCGCATCATCAAACCGGGCACTGAGCCGGACCATTGCGTCCGCCACCGATCGCCGCAGACTGACTGAGTAGCCTTCATCAGAATATGCCGCCAGATCGGTCCAGAGGCAGTCTTCCTCCCCGACATTCCGTAACTCATTCAGTACCTTCGTCGCCTCCTCAAAGAAACGACCGAGCATCCTGTCCGAAATCTTGGGCGCGCATAACGAAAGCAACTCGAGGGGTGCCCTGGTCTTCCATATGGAACCAACTCGAAATACTGGACTGTCTTCAATTAGTGAAAGCTTTTCAAGCTCTGTCTCTACACTGAGATAATCCCTGCCCGTCAAACTGGCGATGCACCTGCAATCGCTTTCATTGTTACCATCCCATTGATCGATCAGTGCCAGTAACGATAGGATGACAGGATCTTCGCTGAGTAACCATTCCGGCCTTCGTCTCGCAGCGTTTTTGGATAAGAGCCTGGAAATCACAGACCAGGACCGACCGGACTGAAGCGAGAGCTGCTCGGCTTCCACTTCATCGATACCCATTTCACCGAGCGCTGCTTCAAACTCCCTCTCCTCCTGGCGCAGTACACTGACTCGATTCTCTGATTTGGGGGCTTGATCAGCGCGGTTTTCCGGTTCGATCACACAAATACCGGATCTGTAGGGTGCTTGTCTTGCTACATCTTGTGTTTTTGCGATAGCCAGTTCAACATGCTCATTTTTTTCAACGAAAGACCACCCGGCATTGTCCGTTACGACCAGCGCCCGGTCAGCGAAATCAGATTCGATGAAGGCTGCTACAGAAAACAGGACAGATTCTAGAGTAGTATCCGCCCTGACCTGGAGAAACTCGATAGTCGGCGGAGATTGCAGATCCAGTGCGCGGTTTCGCAGCGCCTCTGCGGCTTTTTCTCGGCCACGCAAGAATGAGTGCAGTGTAGGTTCAGGTTCAAGCTGACCGGCCCAGTCTTTCCAGAAGGCACTGATACTCTGGACTCCCGGTCCCATTACCCCTATTTGTTCGCCAAATTCAAGGGCGACATGTGGGACATCCTCCAACCAATTCTCAAGGTCAACACCGTCGATAATCCGGACCTCCCGCCAGGGGCCCTTTTCTGTGCGCTCCTGCTCCCATTTCTCTTTGGTGTCCGAAGGCCAACAAAATGGAGTAACAAAGACAAAAGATGCCTTCGAAGCTATTACCTCATCGATTTTTCCCGTTCTCTTATCATAATCCTGGGTCGCCTTGGCCTTGAAGTCTTTGCTGCAACCAATCTCCCAGCGCGATTGTCCTGACGGAATGAAACGGTGACTGCTACCGTTCTCGATTACTCCATCCCAGCCGGCCAGGATCGTGGCATCGCCAGACGGAAACCGAATGCTGTGGACTCCGGACGCTGCGGCGCAGAGTCGCCGAATCAAAGCGGGCAAGGATTGCTGGGCTTCCTTCTGATTCTCAGTTGCCCATGTCGAGATGTGAGAGGAAGTAATACGCATTTCAGTTACTCAAAGAAGGCCTGGCAGGTGCAGCCCCGACTCAAAGGCCTGCCCGAACAAGCGGGCAGAACTTCATTCGATAATACTACATAATATCAAAGAATGCAGCACATTTTTGTACCCGGTCTGGACTGCTGTCCCGGCCAGGAGGTCGGCACGAGCCATTAGTTTTCCGAGATCTTTTGCTCCGCAAGCTCGAAGAAATGGCCCGGGACAGGCAATTTGAGAACTTCCGGGTTGCTTTGCTTGTCCGGCTCCGGGTAGCTATTGAGGTACGCCAGCAAGGTAGAAATATTGATGCGCATCTGTCTGCGGTATGGCACCCCGTTTACACCTGCCGCCGGGATCAAATAGCGCTCACCATCCGGGACAAGCACAAGGAAAAAGGTCTTTCCATCTGGCTCCACCCAACGAAGGCAGTGACTTCCGGTATACAAACGCCGGCGAAAGCACTGGCGCCCTTCTATCACCTCCCAGCTTCTGGTGGCGGGAGATGACTCCTTGAGAGCGAAACCCGTGAAAAGGTATTTCAATTCCCCCCACTCACGATTGCCAGAAAACACGACGGGCCAATCAGGATTCAAACGCATGTTCCTTTCAGCATATATTCCGGCATATTTGTCTATTACCAGGCGAATAACGAATTGCACCCTCTTTTGGAACAATTCTATTTCGAATTGCTCCTGGGCCGCGTACAAATCCGCCAAAGTTACAGAACTATTCTTCAGTAATCTCCACCTGTCACGATCAGCTGATAGTCGCTCTGCCAATTCGTCCTGGACAGTTTGTAGCGCCTCTAACCTAGCGACCTCGGGTAATGCGGGCTGAATCAACATTCTGTGAGCCCCCCATATGCCCCGTGCCTTTGGATTATTCGTTCCGGCACGCAGACCATCAGAAAATGGGACCACAAACCAAACCGGGATGACGAACCAGCTTAGGATCTCTGTTGAGCTACTTCGATACACTCCTTCGTCTCTTATCTTACCGTTTCGGTCCAGCACCTTGATTTCTGTCTGAACCACATCATCGTTGATAATCGGCCACAAACCGAGTGTAATCAGACCAAGTACATTCCAAGCCGAAGGAGCATCACCTTTTTGTTTCGTTGTTCGCGCATGAATCACAGCTTCTGCGTACCGCTTCTCATCGACAGTTGACTTGCACCATGTTTCACCATTCTCCGTTGTCAGGTAACGAGCTCCATCGTCGCAATACAGCTTGAGGTCACTCGCGGAGCTCGGCCCGACCTTGAGGTTAGAATGATCAGAGGGGACCTGATAGCTAATGCAGCTTGTCGAATGAATCAGAAACAGAAGCGCTAGGAGTATGTAAAGTCCCACCCGCTTTAGAAGTCGAAAAGGATCCTTTTTTGTTACAAGGTGTTCGTTGCAAAACGGAGACTCTCGACGAATTGCCCGCGGACATCGTTGAGCATACCACAGTGTCCGTTTGCAGAATATAATAGACTGCGAATTTTCGGAAGGACCGATTTGGTTGCGGAGTCTATACATTGATCTCAGATCCTTGCGGTAAATCAATAGGATTCAAGATCGTTCGCTTTTTGTCCAAGAATGGTTCCCCTGGGTCTCGGCTGATTGTTTCCGACAATTTGAACTGGAGTTCTTCGTGAATTAGTGTGTCCGCCAATGGTATTCGGCTTACCGTAAGTTCCCGAATCTTGTACCCATATGCGGACCAGCGCCGCAGCAATCTCGATGTACCGTTCAGGTCTCCGTTTCCCGATGAAGGGAAATGCACGTAGACCCCACCGTTAGACAGAACCCTCTCTATTCTCCGTTGAAATAGCCTTGGGCGACCCTTCGGCACTGCCACCTGATCGATCGACCACATCGCCCACCCTATGATCGGTGTTAGGAAATTGAACCAGCGAATCGGAAGGCAAATATGCCCAGGCAAAGCCACAAGGTACGCCGGGAGCGTATCCATCCCGATGAAATTGCTGACGAGAATCGTCCCAGGCTCTATGCTCTCTCCGCCATTTCTTGCGACCCGGACCCGAGCACCGGTCAGCCATAAGAAAATTCCAAGACAGGTCTTAATCCATGCATATGCTAGGCCCGATTTTCCCGTTAATAGCCTCAAGGCTACTGCGATTGAGCCGCCGATCAGGTTAACCACCATTATCAGGGGAGCTACGAACGCGATCCTCACAGACTTTCCGCTCTTAATAGTTACGTGTGACCTTCTTCTTCTTGCAACCGTAGCAAAGATATCCGAATCCCCATGTGAAACAGATTATCAGTAGATGGTCCAGAAAGCTACGTGATTCGTATGATACCGATTTTTTGGGTCCTTGCGACTGTTGTTGCTCGTTCTCTGCCATAATACTATCTCCTCCCGATTGCTATTGTTTCAATAGCATTTCACATGACTTTTATGTCAAGACTTTCATGCCATGGTGTTTTCTGCCACACCGGAGTATTATTCTCTGGTGAAGAAAGGGCAGATTCCCGTTACCTCCCCTGAGGATTTGATTCGCGAGGTGGCCGCGATCATTCGTAATATCCGGAAGGAAAAGGGCTTAAGCCAAGAGGAGGTCGCGGGCTTATCCATGAGTGTCCGCACATTTGTAAGGATTGAAAAAGGTGAAGTAGCACCAACTCTCCGGAGCGTCTACCACATAGCCAGAGGCCTTGGAGTTCAGCCAGCCCGGCTTTTCGAAGGGATCCAGCTTTTGGAGAGAGAAGACTGAGAGAGACGGTCCAGCGTAACCGGTCTTCGCAGGGCAAGGGGCCGGATCATTCACCTTCAGCCCCCGGAGTCGGCGAGCGGGCGTCCAAGATTCAATTTTCTAGACTGCTAAGGACTGATATGGATAAGTGGATACGGTTCAAATAAGAGATACCCCTAGTCAACCTGATCACTCAGCAAATGCTGTGCTTGTGTGCTGGACCGACCGGGGGACCCAACGCGATTCATAAATGCCATTATCCTACACAGACCGAGTTTTTCTCAGAAAGGAAAGGACACCGAAAGAGTATCATGGCTGGCTCGCAAAACGTCAGAATCACCCGGAAGAAAGCGATTTGTTCTATATTGGTGATTGTATTGATGGTAATGGGGCAATGGGGAAACCCGAAGGCCGACTTTCGGACAAAACAATACGGAGTTTAGAAAATGAGATGGCCCGCCAGAGGCTCGCATCTCGAAACAAGGCGGACCACTCTCGTACGATCCTTGAGGCTTCTACAGCTCTTTTCATTGATGAGGCAATTCAACCATCCGAGACGGGACGCTACTTGAATAAATCGATCAAAGATTTCCGATTTGTTAGGACCTCGGGGACCATCGAGTGGCCGTCCAACTCGCAAGTATCAGCCCTGTTTCGTGATTGCAGCGGTACTGCCTCCGGCCGGCAACCTTTGAGTCTAACCTGTCCAGTCGGGCCACGAGTCATAATTGAAGACTGCGATATCGATTACCTTGAGGTAGAAGATTCTTTCGACAGCCAAAGCCCATTAATCTCCAACACGACGATACGCAAGGCTTTGATTCGAAAGGGACCTGTGCCCGGGAATTCCGCGACATACTATCATCTATTCCATCTGGATCCCGATAACATAGAACGGACAAACGGGAGAGTAAGGATAGTCTACGAGAGACCTTTCGAGTGCGAAAACGAAGAACTTGGCCCGGAGACGGCATTAGCAACCTGGAAAGCTCTGTCCCAATTGAAGTCACTTGAGTCGAACGGTGATGTAATCGATCGATACTACCAGTACTATCGATCGCGGTCCGATCTGATCAGGCACATCCTTTTCCTTTACAACGAAGCTCACCATGCCGTATGGAAGCCTCTTTTTGGCCTTTGCGTCTTTGTATGTGCTTCAGCTTATCTCATTTGGTGCGATATGAAGCTTGGATTGGACGGGATCACCCAGGATGCTTTGCTCCCACCACTTTCGTACGTGGCCAATATCCCCCGGCTCCTATCGGACGTTTTGCTCCGTGGTTTCCCACCGGAACAGTGGTCCTACCTTTACGAACCCGCCTACTGGGCTCGACTCCCTCTCAGGATCTTCATATTGGTCCTCGAAGGCCTCGGAGCCTATTCGCTGTACAGCTTTCTCGCTGGCCTCAAGAAGCGATTCGGCTACAGAAGACTGTAAGAAGTCGGTCACCGACGACCAGGATTCACATTGCCGAGCCGTGATTCTTCCCTTTCGAGCGTACGCTGGCTAGCACTAGATCAGGTCCTTTTCAGTGAGCCAAGTAACGGGTGCACCATGGCTTTTTTTGTTGCCTAAAATATCTGAATGGTCCAAATCTGGATCCGCGAGGAAGGAGCCATGAAAAGAAGGCTTCGGGGCGAAACGGCTATAAAATTGCATCTTTCCTGTGTAGTATCAACACAATAGAGCCAATTCGCCTCATGCTG
>CEVN01023546.1_pt1 | contig 19395 bp, 10 predicted proteins | sample 427041 | NCBI WGS metagenome assembly CEVN01 (sample SAMEA2623463, study PRJEB7988) | marine metagenome | biome: marine biome (ENVO:00000447); feature: surface water layer (ENVO:00002042); material: "saline water (ENVO:00002010), including plankton (ENVO:xxxxxxxx)" | depth 5 m
TGGGATTACACAGCATATTGGGGCTACAGAAGTTCCCGCCACTTTGCTAAACGAATTGTGCAGCCCGTTAATGGGAGGCAAGGAATTCTTGTCTCCGGGCCTACTCTTCATCGACACGCCAGGACACCATTCGTTTTCTACACTAAGAACACGCGGTGGTTCATTAGCAGACATTGCGATCTTAGTCGTCGATATGATGGAAGGGTGTCAACCACAGACGCTCGAATCGATTCGAATATTGAAACAAGCTAAGACACCATTTGTTGTCTGTGCAAACAAGGTCGACCGAATCCATGGATGGAAATCCATCAGTGGACGTTCGGCCGCCGCTTCGATGAAAGATCAAGACGCACATTCACAAGGATTGTTTGAGCAAAAATTCTGGGACCTAGTGGGCCAATTTGGAGAACAAGGATTCAACCTAGACATGTATAACAGAATTTCTGATTTCACACAAAATATTGCTTTGGTGCCTTGTTCGGCAAAGGAAGGTGAAGGAATGCAAGACCTATTGGCAATTACAATTGGATTGGCAGAGAAATTCCTAGATGAGCAACTCTCTGATGTTGTAGGTGCATCCGAAGGCACTGTTTTGGAGATGAAAGAAGAACGAGGATTGGGCAAAACCTTGGATGTCATCTTGTACAGAGGCGAGATTTCTAAGGGTGATGAAATCGTCATTGCAACGGAGAATGGGCCCCAAGTCACACGTGTCCGCGGATTGTTTCGGCCACGTGGAATGGCTGAAATGCGGGACGCAGGAGATCGATGGGATGCCATCGAAACTGTACAAGCCGCATCAGGGTTGAAGTTAGCCGCGCCTGATTTGGATGGAGTATTGGCGGGAACCACACTGCGTGTTCTATCCAACATCGAAGAGGAGCGAAATGAAGCGATCGATGCTTCTAGGGAAGAATCTGAAATCAGCATTGAATTGGATGAAGAGGGAGTGATCATCAAGGCGGATACCCTCGGTGGCCTTGAAGCTCTAGCATTTGAGTTACGAAATCAGGAACCTCCAATTCCGATCCGAAGTGCTGGTATTGGACCTGTGAACAAACGTGACCTACGAGGTGCAGAAAATGCATCTGACCCACTTCACAAAGTGATTCTTGCATTTAGCACAACCGTCCAAGGTGAAACCGCAGATGAATTGGCTAAGGAAGATTGCAACGTTGAATTCATTGGTTCAGACGTTATTTACCACATCCTTGAGCGCTTCGAAACTTGGACTGAAGAGCGAAAAATCGAGTTGGAAGAAGAAAAGCGAGAGAAAATTGTCTACCCTGGCAAAATCAAAATCCTCGCCGACCATATTTTCCGAAGATCCGGCCCCGCCGTTGTCGGTGTCCGGATTCTTGGCGGTCGACTACACATTGGACAACGTCTACTCACGATTGATGGGAACAAAGTCGGACAAGTGAAATCCATCCGAATTGGAGATGCCTCTCACAAAGAGGCAAAACAAGGAGACGAAGTTGCGGTTGCCATTGAGGGAGCGACTGTAGGCAGAGGAATTGACGAAGAGGACATCCTCTTGGTTGATGTCCCAGCAAGTCATGCTCGAAGATTGCGAAAACTCGAACTAACTGCGGCCGAACAAGAAGTTCTCGACGAACTTACGGCTTTGCATCGAGCAGAAGACCACTTCTGGGGCCGATGATAGTACGCAATGCATCGTTTTTACCGGCTAAATATCAGAATATCTGATGATGACCGAGTGACCCCCCTACCCCGAACGTTCAAGTACGAATTGGGGTGGTCCTGCGTTGGGTTAAGACCCAAGGTGATACCATGTCAGCAGGGATGGCACAAGCAGCAGGCACTGGCCGAACAAAAGACTTGATTTCAACCGTGAGTCAAATCTCGCACGGACTGATGGGTGAAGTTGCCAAAGTTATCATTGGTAAAGAAGAAAATTTGTTACGTGTTACGGTTGGAATCTTATCCAATGGAAACATGCTTCTCGAGGATTTCCCCGGTTTGGCCAAAACTTTGCTAGCGAATACTTTCGCAAAGGCACTTGGTTGCAAGTTTAAGCGTGTCCAATTCACTCCTGACCTACTCCCCTCTGACATTATGGGGACTTACATGTACGATCAACAAGCAGGCGAATTCAAACTACGTCCTGGACCATTGTTCACAAACATCCTACTAGCTGACGAAATCAACCGTGCTCCTCCTAAGACGCAAGCTGCGCTTCTAGAAGCCATGGAAGAAAAGCAAGTTACCATTGAAGGAATTACGCACAAACTGCCTGCACCGTTCGTCACCTTGGCAACGCAGAACCCTATTGAGCAGGAGGGGACCTATCCACTACCTGAGGCTCAGATGGACCGATTCCTGATGAAGATGTCAATGGGCTATCCAGATCGAGCCGAAGAAAAGGCCATTCTCGCTCGTCGAAAGTTGCGTGGGAAAGACGGTCACGATGTCGAGCAGATTACATCACCAAAGAAGGTAGTCGCTATGCAAAAGGCTCTTGAGACTGTGCATGTTGATCCTGCAATTCTATCCTACATCGTTGAGGTTGTGCAACGCTCACGTGAAGACCACCGTGTCATTACCGGTGCTTCTCCACGTGCAAGCCAATCACTGTTCAAGACGGGCCGTGCTTCAGCTGCAATTGATGGACGCGACTATGTGATCCCCGACGACATCAAGCGCGTCGCCTTGCAGGTTTGCAGTCATCGTATTGTTCTCAAACCTGAAGCGAAGATTCGGGGGATTACAGGGATGCATATCATGCGCAAGATTCTCTCTGAAGTACCCGTCCCGGTTATCCAGTAAGCCGATGAAAATCGCCCTTCGAGGACTCGTCAAAGCGAGTGTTTCAAAGAGGGGCTTTGCTGACGAGTCTATGACTCACTTGAGGTTGATTGCATGAATCCATACAAAATGGTCATCACTGTTGCCAACCAAAAGGGCGGTTGTTCAAAAACGACCACAGCAGTCAACATTGCTACCGCATTGGCTAAAGGTGACCCAAAGAATGGTTGGCCCGCCGCCAAGGTTCTACTTGTCGATATGGATCCTCAGGGCAATGTTTCAACCTCATTCGGTATTTCAAAAAACAACCTCGGACGGACTGTGTATGATCTGTTGATGAATGATCTTGGAGAGGAATTGCCTATCATTGAGGATTACCTGATTGGTCCTGATATCATTGCGGACTCAATGTGGGACGCTTGGAATGGGAATTACCCTGACAAGAATCCACCGAAGACAATGGTAGAAGTCAAGAAGATTGATGGGAAAAAAGCAATTGTCTCGTCAGGAGTAGAGAATCTTTGGATTTTGCCAAGCAATGTTCAACTCGCTGCAGCGGAGATTGAATTGGCAACACGAATCGGTCGAGAAACTCGATTAAAAGAAGGACTGGCATCTGCAATTGATGAATTCGACTACATCATCATCGATACCTCTCCGAGTCTTGGACTGTTGACCATCAATGCAATGGCCGCCTCAAATTGGGTTCTGATTCCTGTCCAAACAGAATACTATGCTCTTGAAGGAATGAGTCAACTAATGAACTCAATCAAACTCGTTCAGCGTCGAATCAATCCCAACCTCAAGTTGTTTGGAATTGCAATGACCATGTACCAAAAAACAACACTTTGCGATACGGTTGTGACCGAAGTGCGCAGACACCTGCGGGAGCAGGTGTTCAGTACTGTGATTCCTAGAGATATCAGTGTGGCAGCTGCACCTGCTGATGGTGGCCCCGTCGCAATTATCAAGAAACCTAACCGTAACAACAAGGGTAGTCAACAATATTGGGCTTTGGCTAAGGAAGTTCATCGAAGAGCCTTGCGTATTCGGAAAAAGTATGGGATCAATGAACCCAACCGACTACAGCAATACAAAATCAGAACCGGCGAATGAACCCACAATTCAACGGAATGCTCAAAATGCGGCTTGTCTGCCTACGCATTGGTAGAAAACATGGGCTCACCCAACATGACCTCCGTAAGTGTCTCCTTCGACGTCCGAAGGCAGTTGAATTCAATGCGAGCAATGGGGAATCACAAGAGTGTAGATCACTTGCTAGCTCAAGTTCTGCAGGAATATCGTATGGCTCAACTGAGAGCTGAAGCTGACAAATTGCGCAGTCGATTGCGTGATATCGGGCAAACCGATGTTGAAGCACTGGTCGAACGACTCGGTCAATCTCCCTATGGTGGTTAGATGAAAGGCCAGGCACCTGCATACTCTGTCGATGCCCCTACCCTATTCAGGGGATTGATGGACGGAGGTAGCAATGCTCGTATACTGCTTGACTTGGCTGCTGCAAATCATATCGAATTGCATGCACAAGCATCGGATTGGAATGACCTTTTGTGGCTAATCTCAACAGCACTCAGAGAATCTGGAGGAGCCTACTCCGGAGAAGATTATGCTTCTTTGAGGAATAATCTACCTGTAGTTTTCCACTAGTCTACTGATTTCCATGGCGCTCAAGCCATTGGTGTCCGTACCATCGCCATTGATCCATCGTCCAGCCTTCCGGTAGGCCACCTGATGGTAGAGGTGGAGCTTCAGTGGGTGGCTGTTCAGGTTGTTCTGATGAATCCTCAACTTCTTCTTCCTGACTGGGGATTGACATTTGCTCAGCGACGTATTCCGGTTCGGACGAATTCTCTTCATCTGGGCCTAACTCTTCAATTGCAGGGCCTTCGATGGAGGGTTCTTCATCTTCAAGCGGGTCTTCGCCCCATACTTTTTGCTCATCAATTCCACCTCGTGTCTCAAAGGTATCACCACTCTCCCAAGCATCCAATTCTTGGGTGGCATCCTGATGTGTGTATTGGGCGTCAGGTTTTCTCTTGTCCCTTACCTTGCCAATCGATCGAAGCGTGATGACTATGAGGGGAAGCACCAAAGCCATGGCGGCAACAATGTATCCCGCAATAACTGCGAAATCCTTGATGGCGCCCATTGCATCAAACTCTTCATCCTCCAAAAGTGTGATATTTTCAGAACCCGAGTTGGGATCGTATGCATCGGTACAGGCCTGAACATCATCGGGATATTTGTTGCAATGGTCTTCCAGTGTCTTAATTTCTGGATCACCATCATCATAATCGGCATTGCTACCAAGGCAGTCGCGATCTTCATCCAACCATTCTGAACGATTGTTCGCCATGGAACAATCACCAAATGCAGATTCTGTATTGTCGTCATAACCATCTCCATCTTCATCGACACAGCCGTATCGACTGATAGACGTGTAACTGTTTGTTCCAGGATCGTACATGTTCGCACGGGTACTTGTACCTGCAAGTGTTGGACAGGCGTCCCCTCTGTAACCAGTTAAATTATCTCCGTATCCATCACCGTCTGAATCATAGTGCTGAGTTGATTCAAGGTGAAATGCATCTGCGATTCCTACAGGATGAGCTTCGACTCCATTGCCGGGGTCTGAATATCCATCTCCATCTGTATCTTGGCAGCCGAGTCGATCAATGGTTGAACCACCGGATTGGTTCGGACATGCATCAGGGTTCGTAGCACCTAGCTCATCATTGTCACCATATCCATCTCCATCTGAATCTGCCCATTGGGTCGAATCTTCGGGGAACTTATCTCCACCTGCACCAAACTTGTTGTCTCCATAGCCGTCCCCATCTGAGTCGGTTTGTTGAGCGGAATTGCTGGGGAAGGCGTCACCATTGTCACCTACACCATCATTGTCAGAATCCATGGTTTCCGAAGCATCATTTGGGGCCCAATCTGCATTATCACCCACACCATCTCCATCCGAGTCTGCCGATTCATTGGGGTCATCTGGGAATTCGTCGAGGCCGTCGACAACACCATCATCATCTCTATCTGCATCTAGAAGGTGAACCTCTGAGGTGCTGCCAAATGATGTGAAGATGAAAACGCCCTCGCCATCAGCTTGTCGGAAACCGGTGACTTCACCTTGGACCGAAAACTCCTGTGTCACTGCAAGCGTATCGATGTCCAAAGAAAAGACGCGACCATTTGACATGCCCAACATCAATCGCTGATCTAATTGCTGCAATGATCGACCTTGCCCATTTGAGCAGAGGTTGATTGATTGTTCACGGACCCAACTAGATGTGTTGTGAATATCCAATCGACAATTGTCAGTCAAACTGAACAAGAAAGCCTCATCATTGCTCAATCCTAACTTCAACAAAGGAGCCGTGGAATCCGCAAGGGATTGGACAAAAGAACCGTTTTCATCATGAATCCGAATTTGCTTATCACGACCTGAGGTGAGAATTTTCCCATCTGAAAGTGCAACTACATCTGTAATTCCATTGGTATGGCTACTGATGGTTGAGATCCCCGATAGTGTGCTGGCTGTCCCATCCCACTCAATGGCATTTTTGGAGAGACGCTTGGTCACCCATAGATCGCCATCTCGATCCCAAGCAACACCATCAACTGCTTCGTTAACGGTGAATCGATACAATTCATCCATGTAGTCGATTGAGACCACAACAACGACACTTGTTGTACCAAGTGCAAGCAACGCTTCATTGGAATTGAAATCTGCGCAATTAACGGAAGTATTGGTGTCTACTGACCAGACCTCAGCATAAGTTCCGTTCTCGTGAACCAAATAAGCAGTAACAACCCCCTCAGGGGTTGCGATCAAGATATTTCCATTGTCCAATTCCCACCAACCAATCGCAGCATGATTAAACTCGGCGACTTTTCCTGCACTTCCTAATTCCTCAAGCGAGGCTGCGGCAGGGGTTGTTGCCACGGGCAGCAGCAGAGAGCAGAGAAGAATGATTGTGAGGCAGAAAGACCGTCCGCGCATGAGAACACGACCGCGTCTTCACCTTTCAAACGAGCGCATCGGTGATTTTGTCCGATTACGCACCCCGTAGGGGTGCGATGTCCTCACTCTTCCTCGTCGACTGAAGCCTGCGAAATTGGCTTGAGTACGGCTCTACCAACCGGCTTCAGAACTGTAGGCTCTGCCACCTTGGGTTGAATGGAAATCGGTTTTCGAACCGGCTTCAGGATTGGTGCCAGAGTGGGTAGTTTCGTTTCGACTTCTTCCTCTTCAGATGGCAATTCATCTTCGAGGACTGGTGGCCCCTTGGTTGGGGGGCCAGTCGCAGGCTTGGGTGGAGCGCCATCACGTACCAAACGTCCACCACCTGGTGGCCCGCGAGATGGTTTCATTACATCTGCAAAGTCTGGTGTTTCTTCAGAGGTAGATTCGGCAGCGAGCTCCGTTTCTTCCTCAGACATCGCGCTGAGAATGGTCTTTGTCAAAGATGGCTGTTCTTCGATTACGGGCTCTGGCTCGGTATCGAATTCTTCCTCGGACATGGGCTCTGATTCTGGAGTGAGCGGTTTGGGGGTCTGGATCGGTTGACGAACTGGTTTCAATGCTGCCAAGCCACCACTAGCGGGGGGTGCAGTGGGTTTCCCAAGTGTGCTACCGGATAGAGCGCCAAGTCCTCCTGTTTTCTGAATTGGTTGGCGGACCGGCGCAGCGAGTGTTTTCGGTGTATCGGATTCTGGTTGCTTCGGACTACCAAGTCCACCAGGTCGTGCCAATCCACCCAATCCTCCAGATGGCCGTCCCAAAGCGGGTGCCGCCCCTGCTGCAGTGGTGGGCATTTGGCCCTTGGCTCCAGCCAGTGCATCCATCCATGCTTGGCGACGGTCTAGACGACTGTCTTGTCCTTCAAGTTCCGCCGCTTCTTCAGCACGCTTCAGTTCAGCTTCTGCCTCCAAATCCTCTTCGGTGATTAGACCCTTTTCGAGTTCAACCCGGAGTTTTTCTTCGGCAGCTACGCGGAATTCTTCTGCGCGGGTTTCGAGTTGGTTCAAACGGTCGCGAATTTCTGCACGCTTGATGGCGAGTTGGGCTTCGATTTCTGCCCGAATTTCGCTCTCTTTTCGTCGAACTTCAATGAGGGCTTTGTTGCGCATGATCTCTTCGCGCTTGGCGACTTGACGCTCAAGTTGTTCTGCAACCTCTCTCTCTTTCTGTGCGCGGAAGGCTGCCAATTCTGCTTCCATTTCGACTTCAAGATCCAGACTTGTTTCTTGCTTAATCAGGTCTAGATTTGTTTCGTGTGCAATTCTCTGATTTCGAATTCTTGAATCAATTTCTGCCATAATTTGGCGCTCAGCGGCCTGCTGTCTAGCAGAGAATTCCGATTCGATTTGAGAGACCCACGAATCTTTCTTTTCTTCGTATTGTGAATCGAGTTGTTCTCTCAAGTCAAGTTCACGATCGTGTCGGAATTGACTCAAGTGTTGGGTGATCTCAGCCTCTCTATCGACCTTGTATTGCTCAAATTCTGAATCAATCCGATTTCGGACAGTGTCTTCAAGTTCAATGTGTAGCGCTCGATCAATTTCATCGATTGCATGAGAGAATGAGATGTCAAATCTTTCCTTCAGTCGCTGTTTTCTCAATGAAAGACGCTCGCCGTATTCGGAATCAAGATTCTTCAGAATTGATGTTTGCAATTCTTCTCGTTTCCGAGCCACTGCCAACTCCAAATCCTCTTGCATCCGACCCTCTAGCCGTTCTGTTTCTTGAGTTAGACGAGTTTCGAGTTCGGTTGCGAGCTCCTGTGCTATTTCTTCTTCCAAACGATGTGCACGACGCTCATATTCAGCACGAAGTCTTGCTTCGCGCTCGCGAAGACGTTGGCGCAATTGCTGTTCTAATCGACGACGAATACCATCTCGAAGTTGAATTTCTCTCTCAGCAAGCCGGGCTTGTTGAGCGTCCTCTATTCGTCGAGCCTGGGCACTTTCTTCCTCGTCTAAACGTACACTCATTTCGGACTTTAGATTGTCTTCTATTTGGTGAATTTGGCGTTGTAGTTCTTGACCCGCCTCAATTTCAAGTCGCTCCTCTAAGAAAGCACGACGGCGCTCAAATTCCGAGTCCATTTCGTCCTTCAACTGTGATCGAAGTTGATCTCTTCTGGAATCCAACCTACGAGTTGATTCCAACTCAAGCCGAGAACGAATTGATTCCTCTTCTCGGACAAGGCGGAGTTTCATCTCTTCGCGAAGGGTGGCTTCCTCTCTCTCAAGAACGTCCCGTTCAAGTCGCTCAAGTTCAGACTCCATTTCTGAGCGTAATTCAGATTCAATGTCCGCAAGAGCGCCTTCAGCCTGCATTCCAACTGTTTTTGCCAATGCACTCTTGATGCCTGCTAGGCGCTCTGATTGCTCTTGTAATCTAAGTCGTCGCTCGCGCTTTAGGGAAGTACGCATTCTGCGTTCGTCATCAAGTCGATTGTCTATGGATTGGACTTCATCTAGGGGAGGCGTGCGCATTTGCGTAGGGTCTGATTTTCCAGCCGTATGCCGCGCTCTAAGTTCTGCTAAGTTTTCCCTGCTAACACTCAAGGGTCCCATCCCCGAGTTCTCGTTCGAATTCTTCTGATACTTAACCGCCATAGGTTTGAACAATCTCAATCCTATGATTATCAGACCTTATGTCACACTCCGAATCATGTCGGGATTTATGCTTCTGATTCAGGATTATTGAACATTGAATCACAGATTTTTGGTCCAAATAATACGTGTGTGATGATTAGGCTCAATGAAAACGCCAACAGAATGAAGGAGGCTGTAATCGCACCGTTTGAATCCAAACCAGCGATTGGAATCAAAGTCGCGATAAACATGGAGAGTAGTAAAACCAAACTTAGGTTCATACCCATGCCCTTTGAGAACTTGGGTAAACGTCGATCTGAAATCATCAACATGCCTGCAATGGCCATTCCTGGAATTATCATCCAATCTAAGGGTGAATGCGTTCCACTCCCAGTATCTGAGGACAGTGAATCGATGTCGAATACTTCCGGTTGGAGATAAATTAATCCCGATAAAGCCAGAATCAATACTGCGCTAGCAGGACTTGCCAAGCCGTGAAACCAACGGTTGTCTAACTCTGACTCATGCTGAAATCGAGCCAACCTGAGCATCGTACAGACCACCACCCAACAACATACGATGACAACTGAGATTGTCCAAAAGGGTGCATTTTGGCCCCATTGGCTGAACAATCCAAACACCAGAATCGCCGGAGCTACACCAAAAGAAATGGAATCTGACATCAAATCAAGATAGCTGCCGAGGTGCCTACGCTTGGAATATGTTCGAGCAATGGGTCCATCGATTAAATCTCCAAAAACCGAGAGAATAATGAATAACATCGCCATCCAAATATATTGCTCAGATTCTGCATCAACAGTCGAAAAATCATCGAAGGCCAGAATCAAACAAGCAATTGAGAATGTGCCCAATAGCCCATTCAGTAGAGTAATCCAATCCGCGACGCCCATCAATCGGAAAGTCGTCTTCATAACACAAACCAGCAGTTGGTTTCGCTTGATTCTTTCCCAGATTATTCTCAGAATGTCACAAAGAACGACTCTGAGCAAGCTGGACAATCCAAACGTCGTTTGCCGGGCTTTGGACGAATACGCAATTGTCGTTCACATGACGGGCAATCAACCTCAACTTTCACGACCTTTCGTGTAACCTTGAATACAATCGAACATGAAGAACAGCGTAGCGCACACGGACGTTCATCGACACCGACCCGCAAAATCTTCGAACACGACGGGCAACCGACTTTTTCATCCATCCATGCGTCTCTCGTAGGCTTGTGATCGATTCGTACAACTGCTGCACATACACGACATGTGACTTCCCCGAGCTCATGAGGAAGGATACTGTCACAACTCGGACAATCGATTGTTGGAGATGCAATCTTTGATTCGATTTCAGGGATTTCATCACTCACGAAATCACCTCTTTACGGACGCTTGGGAGGGCCGATGACAAGAATCCCATTCGGCATAAAGGTCACACCCATGTCCAAATCGACACCAAAGGATTCAGCAATCGCAGAGACGGCACTCTTGGCCAACGTTGCTGAACGATCTGCTGGTATGGGTATGAAGTGTACCTCTGCCCCAGATTCAAGCAATTCACGCACATCATCGGGAAGATGATCTCCAACGCTCGGCTGAGCTGAAGGGGTAAGACTGACTCGTTCGGTCGCCCGCCACCAGCGCGCACGACCTTCATCGCGATGGTTTTCGACCAAACCATTCTTGACTAGAGTCTGCAGGTGATGGTACAAGTGGTATCGAGTAACACCGGTACTCTTCTGCAACATGACGGTTGACTTTTCCTCAGCATCCAGGAGATCTTGGTAGATGGCTAGCCTTGTCGGATGTGACAATGCCATGGTTCGCCCATCAACACGAATCTTGCTCACTGACCGTCCCCCGTGGTTTCGTCGATTCATACGCGTATATCAAGGCGGCGACTGTTCAATCATGCGTAACAGATGCGGACTCCTTAGAAAACAATAATTTGAATGCGTCCGAATAATCTTTGAGAATTGAACCCAAAACAGATTTTAACAAATTTATTCGATTGCCTGATGAAGCAATGAAAGCACCATTGAGAATCACGAGGAAAGCACTCATCTCATGAACGAGAACGGCGAGGGCAAGACTGTTCATTCCAGTCAATACCGCCCCCATCAACATCACAGTAACCAGAATTGAAATCACGATGTTGAATTGAACTACAGCACGTGTACGCTTGGCAATGCGAATCAGTGAAGTAATGGCGCGTGGATCTTCGCCAGGAATGAGGACATCTGCAGCATCCAAGTTCACTTGCTCTCCACTGCCAACTGCAACACCAATGTCTGCAACAGCGAGGGCAGCAGCATCGTTGAAACCATCTCCAGCCATCAATGTCCTCCGCCCTTGGCTTCGGCGTTCCACCCACATTGCTTTCCCTTCTGGATCGATTTCACCACGACACTGTACCGCGGGAATCCCGATCTCTTTTCCAAGTGTTTCAACGGCATCTTGTGTGTCACCGGAAAGCAATTCTACCGCGACACCCATCGATTGCAAGTCATGAATCATCTCCGCTGCGCCTGGTCTCAAATCATCATGAATAAATGTGAAAGCAGCAATGGCTTTGTCACCTTTCGCTAGAATTGATAGCCCGAATGCTGGATCGATACCTTCCAACAAATCGTCGGGGATCTTGATGCCATTCTTGATGATCCAATCTTTACGACCAAACATGACTTTCTTACCACTGTGTTTCCCTTCCACACCAGCATCACCGTCCTGTATTGAGGTGACTTCTGCGATACCCAACCCGCTAGCTTCCTGCAAGATGACTGCGGCGTATGGGTGATTCGAGCGCTGTTCAAGACCAGCAGCAAGACGGAGTACATTTTCTGATTTCTGTGATTTTGCCAAACGAACTTCGCTTAATCTTGGCTTTCCACTGGTCAATGTACCGGTTTTGTCTAGTAATGCAAGGTCAATCCCGGCCGCAGCTTCAAGTGCATCCCCACCACGAGCAACAACACCGATCGAGGAGGCCGTAGAAAGTGCTGCAGCGTGAGGAACTGGCGCGGCGAGTAAGAGTGCGCAAGGACAAGCAACCACCCATAGTAAGAGGGTCAGGCGAACATCATTTGTGATTAGGCCCGCTAAAGGGGCACCCACCAAAACAAGGGGCACCCACCATTTAGAGAACATCTCAATTGAGCCTTGAACCCTAGGGGGCCGATCCCGGAAAGTTCTGACTTCATCGATTAACCCCGACAACCTGGTATCACCACCCACAGCAGTGGCTTCAACTACAATCGGCCCTCGGTCGAGGACCAAGCCTGCGTGAACCTCTTCGCCCTCAGATACTCGAATCGGGATGCTCTCGCCAGTCAGAGGGGCGCGATTGAGTGAACCAATTCCTTCAATGACTACACCGTCTACCGGAACAATTTCACCGCTCCGAATTTCAACATGATCTCCATTTTCAAGGAGTTCAATCGAGATTATATCTTCTTCATCTGCCGAATGGAATCCTGATTGACTTGATGACAACATATTCTGCATGGGGGTCATCATCGAAATACCCGTGATTATCTTGGGTTTGTTCACTCTGCGGGCGCGCCTGGGCAAACGATCGAGGCCCCCTTGCATGGCTTCACGGGCCTTCAGCAAAGCTGATTCTTCCATATGAGCGGCAATTGCAACAAGGATTGAAACCATGAGAGCTTCAGACCAATGTTGGCCGAAAAAAGCTCCAATCACTGCCAATGATGTCAACAGTTGAAAACCCAATTCCTTGTTTTTGAGGCCACCCCATGCATCAAGGAACATGCGCCATCCAGAGAGTCCCACACCGATGAGGGTCATTGACAACAAGAGGCTCTGATTTTGGAATCGCTCTGGCAGAATGAGAATTGCAACCAAAATCAATAATGCAGGGATGGTTGATACCAAGCGCCATTGTCCCTGATCTAAGCGCCGATTCTGGACTTCTTTCAGTATGGCTTTGCCGCCAACCACCCGATCGAGGCCATTGCTTAACTCGCTAATCAGAATTTTTTCAGTCAATGGAACTGTTTGAATTTCGACGTAAGCGTCTTCAAATCGAACCTCCAAAATAGCAGGGATTTGCATCATCATTTGCCTTAACTCTCTTCGACTCACACCATTTCTTGCTGCAAGTCCTGAAGCTGTCACCCCCATAATTCGCTGCCAAGGAACATCCGGTTCGTGACCTAAACTGGCCATAACTGCAGAGACTTTCGATGTGTGCCCTTCACCCAAATCGATATCGATTGAGATAGTACCCATTGTCACTGAAACTGCGACCTTATTTACACCATGAATGCGCTGAGTTGCCCTTTTTGCCTTGGCTGCACAATCCGGACAATCCATCCCCTTTATGGGCCATTCAAAGGTGTGAGAACCATCGATTTCCAGTGATAAATCGGCGGCTTCCGTAATAGCTTCAACTTCAACGTCCACCAACCGGGGCTTCAGACGATCTTTGACGGCATCCACCTGTTCAGTGAGTCCCTTCTTGAGTTTAGCAAAACGTTCTGCAATAGCAACATTGTCGGTACTCGTATTGGAATCTGATTGGTCTGTAGATTGCGAAGGAATCCGAGTCGATGTGGAGCCATCCTCATCTTCATCCTCTATGAGGATGAAATCATCGTCCTCACTCATACTCGCTGCGAGTTGGATTTTGCGTTTGAATCTGGCTGTAATACTTAGTCAATAAATCAAATCGAATTTTCCAATTAGAAATTCAAAATTTCAATTGGTGCAGGGGGCAGGATTCGAACCTGCGAAGCACTTGACAGCGGATCTTGAGTCCGCCCCCTTTGACCACTCGGGAACCCCTGCGTAATTCGTGGGAGACAAACTCTACAGTTCATTCTTCCTCTTGGTGGCTATCGAGTAAATCTTGGGGAATTGGGGGTGGATTTTCATCGGGAAACTGTTCTGGAGGGCTAGGCCAATCACTGTTTTCATCTTCGTTTTCGTCCTCGTATTCATCATCCCATTCATCACTTTCTTCATCACGTAGCCACAACATTGCGGCTCCAAATCCAAGTGCAGTGCAGACCAGTACCAACATACTGACGACGATTGGGCCGTCTCCGAAGACACGCTCAAACCACGACAAACTGGCTCCTTCTTCACGAATCGGGGCGACATCGACTGGAATTCTAGAATCAACATCACTGTTGAGAATAAAGTAGACCTGTAAATCCCCTTCTCTCCAAGCTTCAAATCCAAATCTCAACAAGATTGATTGCCTTGCGTCCATAGAAACTTCTTGACTTTCTAGTTGAATGATGAACGGTTCTGAATTTGGCTGCGGCTCCCATGCCCAAAGGCTGACATTGATTTCACCCGCTAGATTCCCAATATTGTGAATTCGGACATCAACTTCGATGATATCGCCCACTTCGGGGGATCCATTTTCAATCCAAATTGATACTAAATCAGGAGTGAAATGCATGATTTCCAATGCAGGAACTCGTGGTGAATATTCTGTACCTGGACCCTGTAAATCATTTCCTGCAAGATCCTGCCCCTCAACCCATACCATCAACACGTCACCGGGGAACAAATCGACTTCTGAGGTCATATTGACGTAATTTGAGTAAACCCACAATCCATCAGAGTGCACACCTAAGCCCATATCAAAGGAAGATTTCGTCCCTGAAATATCAAGCCCATCTCTTCGGAAAACCCAATGAAGAACGAGGCCCTGTTCACCCATTCCGCCTTCATCTTCCACCGTGAAGGCTACCAATTGATTGGAAAGTGAATCGGAACGAAGTTGGACAAGGCTTGTCGTTTGGAATTCGATTCTTGGAGCGATACTGTCGATGGCAACTGCAAACGACATAGCAGGTAAACTGGCATTTAATCCTGAAAGATTGTCCAAGCCAAATTGAATGGTATGAGTGGGACCCTTCCAAAGGTTGGCATCGAAATCGATGATTGTACTGAACCCGCCCCCATCTGGAACTGAATACATTGTAAATGGCGCCTCTCCGTCAAGAATATTGATTTCAACCATCGTAGATTGTGGTAGTCCAATCGCAATTTTTTGGTTCAGTTCCCGGTGTACTATGGAAGCCGTAAACGACATTGAATCACCCGGTTGTAGATTCAATTTATTTTCAAAAATTGGCATAGAGGGTAAGGTCAAATCCTCGATTGTATCGACGCGCCACATCAGACGATTGTCCAAAGCCCATGCAAGATGTTGCAAGTTTATTGCTGGTCCAGAGACTAGTTCACCGTCTTCATGAATTCTCAGTGAAGGAATCCACTGACCTTGCAACCATTCTTCCGGTGCCCCAAAGTTAATCGCGAATGAAATCTCAATCAGATAGGCATCATCTCCGAGGGATTCCGTCGAAACAGAAAGTGGAACTACGGGTGTATTGACAGTTGATGAGAGTGTTTCATTCAATGGTTGATAGTCAATGATACCCTGGCCGTCTCCAGCAACGTCTAGTTGAATCAAATCTATCGATTCAAGTCCGTTTGCATCCTGAAGAGTAAACGAAAAAGTATGCTCAATTCCCATTAATAGAGACATATCTTCGTGGCGATTGAGGGATATTGAAGGTAGCGATAATTGAGTCGGCTGTTGTGTTTGAACATACATTGTCGCAAGATCATTCTCGAATCCTGGACCACCACCCCCAACATATGCATGGCCGGCAAAATCTCCACCCTCAACATAGCATGAAATGCGATCATTTTCATTGAGCATGGACAAACTTACTGCAGGGAAATCAACACGCATTGTTCCTCTGGGTGCACCACCTAAAAACTGCAGTGATTCGCCATACTCACTTTCATCTGGGATGCCGTCTTGATCGGTATCGTCATAACTTTCAAACCAACAACGCAGAGATACAAAAGTGTCCAGCAATTCATCATCCTGAACCTCAATCCAGAACGGAACTGTTCGATCAGGGGACAATATATTGCCATCCGCCAACTGACCACCATTGGGCGTGTAAATCATCAATGGGCCCAACTTCGGTGGATTGGGGTCAGTCTTGACCTCAACCAATAACTCACCTGCAGAAGCATCCTCTGCACCGAAAATGGGTACTCCTGATGGTCCAATCTGCAAAATCCATGGAGAAACTGTGACATGATCCGAACCACTAGGAAGTTGAATAAATGCGGAAAATGCTCCCGATTCTCCGCTAGTCCCAATCGATTGTGATGTTCCATTGGCCCCATTCAGCTCTAGTCCCACAGTGTAAGCGTTCGGAGCAGGATGTGTTGCTGCTTGACCTTCAAATCGTACCGTTCCAGTAACTGAAATCATTGAACCCGATTTGGCATGCAGGGGGTACCGGGCATCCCACTCGTTGGATAACAAGCGAGATTGTTCATCACGTACCTGCCATGAGATAATTTCAAGATCGTTCTCCATCGCTTGATGATTTGATCCACCGATTGTTGAACTGGCAGGGCCCAAAGTGAATCCATCAACCTCTATTGCTTCGGACAACACTTCAATGATATCTGCATCATCAAAAGCCCACTGAGTTTGGAAATTCCAGTACAGTTGAAGCCCCATGTCACCTACCGTCGTCAGACTAACTGAGGACAATGCCATATGTTGTGCTCCAAAAATCTGGGTAGCCACCGGTTCGGTTGAAAGGTCCTCAACATGAACCTCAATATCGATTCCTGTCGAACTCTGCAATCGAAGAATGGCGACATCGAGCAGGTCGCGATCGAATAAATGCGTGTGTGTACTCACGATGGTGATGTTCTGTTCAGGCACCATGGTTCCACTTGGTACTGAATCGATTTCATTGACAATTCGTTGGGCATGAGAAATCGAACCTGTGAGGGAAATGCCCCCAATGTCTGCTTGCAGAACGATGGGGATTTGAAGTTCACCGGCAGCAATCGAAGCAGGACCCGTACCATTGATTGCATCTGATTGAATCGCTCGAAGCGTCGAACCTAATCCTGTAACCGAATCGATCGTTTCCCATGAAATAGCCATACCGATGAAGGTAAAATCTGACGATTCCGATTGATTTTGGATTGAAGATACTGGGTACTCGAGAATCCGATATTGTCCTGAATCCAGCGAGTCTTCAACACCGTTTGCCCAAGTCCAAGTGATGTCATCTTCAGCGTGAAGAACGACGCCTTGATCGACTGGATTCCCATGTACTGCCCATTGAGAGAGTGGTGTATTCTGTTGAAGATGATGTCCATCAAACCAACCGAAGGCTCCATCTTGAATGCTATTCCAAGACCAATCTACGACTCCATCTCCTCCCACGTCAAGTGCGCCAGTTTTCATCGGTGCACCAAGTTCACCGATGAACGAGGCGTGATGGACCCAACCTCCAGGCTGTAAATCGATTGAAACCCGAATATTGACTGCAGCATGAGGTAGAGAAACACTCTGGTTGCCTAAAACACCGCTGGCAAGCAAGGTACCTTGTCCATCCCAAATTTGGTACAAAGCTCCGGCCGATTCAGCGATGATTGAAATCTCTTCAATAGGGGCATCCCCATATGCAGAGGCCCCTGAAATACGAACGGTGTTCAGAGTGGGATTCGTAATGTTCCCCGCGACATTGTCGTGAGTAAGAATATGCGGAATCGACCATCCATTGGTCCCGTCCACACCATTCAAAATTCTAACCGCACCTGAATGTAAACCCAGTATTCGCGGAGTGAGTTGATGATTTGTGGTTCCAAATTCGACTCGAATACGATACATTTCATCCGTCGGAAGAATGGGGAAAACAAGATTTTCAGAGGCGATTAAACCCGGCAATGGTGTACCATTTGCATCGAGTAATGAGGCTCTAACCCATGTTCCGTCGGGCACCCGTGCATCGACATCAATCGTAGGTGCAAATCCATGGGAATTCTCGAGTACCAAATCACTGGTCCACGAACCATTCGATTCAAACCAATCAACAATGACCCCTACATTATCGATATACCAACCATCCATCTCGATGAAAGTATCCGAAAAGAAGGAGAAGCGTAGCATGATATCATGCCCTCCAAAGCTGGACAAATCACCTTCAACATGAGAGAATGATTTGTTACTGGTACAACCACCACCTTTCTGATTCGAACCGTCCCAAGCCCATTGTTGATACAGAGGCGATTGTGGATTATTCCAATGTTGAACATCATAGAATTGTGGAATATCTTGTCCGTAGATTTGCCAAGAGGTCCCGTTGTCGATGCTGGTGTACAAGGCACCGCCATCCCAACCGACTTCTGCACAGATATAGTGGTCAAAGGAGACCCGAGCACTTGCCCCCAAAGGAATGTGATATGAGGGGCTGATCAGGTGAGACCACGAATTGGCTGCGTGCCGATTGTCCAACCCCATGGCGACACCCACTTGCCCACTGGGCCATGCAGACGGACCCCAACCACTGGCATTGGATACATTTCCAAAGGCCCAAGATTGGCCGGAGGGAGTATGTACAGACCAACCGTCTGCGATGAGTGGAGCATTCTCAAACGACCAACTGGATTGATAGGGCCCATTGTTCCCCCAGTTGCTGAGATACTGCCACTGGTCGTAACTTCCTCCTGGGAGCAGGTCATGCCAAGCGCCGGCGTCTGTAGTGAAGTTCTCCGACCACATTGTATCGGTGAAGCCTGAAACAGTACGAGTCACACTGAAATCATCAATGAATACACCCTCTGGAGGGTCCAATGCACCCCCATAGCCTGAAGAGGGCATCTGATCGGTTTCGACCACAATACGAAGCATGAATGACCCATTGGCAGGAATATTGAATGATGCAGGGAATGGATGTGCAACTTGGACCCAACCTCCTGTATCTTCCATGATGGTCCGACCCCCAACGGTCAAGCCATAGGGCCCAGGAATCCCACCGACGGGTGACATTCGATGCCACGATATGTTGTCGCTGGAAACCTGAATTTCGAATTTATCCCATGAACCGCCTTCTAAATCAAAATCAGTCCAATACCGCACCATCCAGGCACCTGATGTCCCTAAACTTGCATTGACTTGGAC
>CEVN01022543.1_pt1 | contig 19247 bp, 15 predicted proteins | sample 427041 | NCBI WGS metagenome assembly CEVN01 (sample SAMEA2623463, study PRJEB7988) | marine metagenome | biome: marine biome (ENVO:00000447); feature: surface water layer (ENVO:00002042); material: "saline water (ENVO:00002010), including plankton (ENVO:xxxxxxxx)" | depth 5 m
CGTCTGGATCTTTTCTTAACCGAACGTAATTTGCGTACTGTACAACGATTACGTGAATGGCTGCATGACAGGGATCAGTCTCTATTGGACTTAGCGTTTTCTTGGCTTCTGTCTAAACCTCATATTCCGAGTGTGATTGCTGGAGCTACGAGTGCAGATCAGGTATTTGCTAATTCTCGGGCTGCGGGTTGGAAGTTAAGCGAAAGCGACTTGAACGAAATAGAAGACATTGTCTCTACAGCCAATAGTTGAACTTGGGGCCAGTGAGCGTTAGGCGATTGCGCCTTTGGAGATTTTTTCGATGAAATCACCCATCGGTCCACCAGTTTGTTCCGGTTCGGTGAGAAATCCGTCATGGCCATTGTCGCTGTCTATGTCAATGTGTTCGACTGGCACACGACCCTTGAGTGCGTTGACTATCCGAATTTGTTGATGGCGCGGGTAGAGGAAATCTGTACGAACACTCATCAACAGGCTGGGGCAGGTGATTCGCTTCAAAGCTTGCTCAACTCCTCCCCGACCGCGGCCAACGTCGTGGAGGTCCATCATTTTGTTCAAGATTAGGTAGGTATTGGCGTCAAAACGCCATTGAATTTTTGCCGCCTGGTAATCGAGATAGCTCTCGACATCGAATCGATGATCGAGTCGGAACGGTTCGATCGCATCGTTGCTGTATCGATCGAACCTTCGGTCGAACTCTTCGTCGCTTCGATAATGGATCATTGCAATACGCCGGGCATTAGCTAAACCCAAATGCGGGCCTTTTCCTGGTGCAGCATCGTAATAATGGCCGCCCTCATAGGCAGGGTCATCGACTATTGCCTGTCTGCCCACCTGACTCCAAGCTATTTGTTGCGCTGAAGCTGCGGCGGTTGATGCGATGATTACTAAAGAACCGCAACGATCGGGGTAGCTAGTCGCCCATTCAAGCGCCTGCATACCTCCCATCGAACCCCCTACGACTGCCATCCACCTCTGAATCCCTAAGTGTTGAGCGAGCGCTCTTTGCGATCGAACAACATCTCGTATCGTCACGACAGGAAAGTCGCCTCCCCAACGTTTGCCTGTAACTGGATTAATGGATGCAGGTCCTGTTGTGCCTTGGCATCCGCCGAGAACATTGGCGCACACAACGAAGAAACGGTCAGTGTCTATGGGGCGGCCGGGACCAATGAAGTCATTCCACCAACCTGGAGTTGGTTGTCCTGGACCAGCTTCACCGTAAGCGTGCGCATCTCCCGTTAACGCGTGACATATCAGCACAGCGTTACCGGAGGCTGCGTCTAGGTTGCCCCAAGTTTCATAGGCAATTTGTGGGGCAACGAGTTCGCCACCACTTTCGAGTACGTACGGTCGGTCGGGAGAAAGCTCAAAGAATTGCCTTTCCGCCACGGGCATGTTTTCAAGCCAGGCTCCGGACGCGGGAGGAGGATCTGTGGCAGTAGATTCAGGGGTGTGAGATGCTTCGGACACTGTCGCTCCAGGGCTGAACTAAAAGGCTACCTGAGGCCTTACCTATAAGGTCAAGGCCGTTTTTTTGGGATTTGTGAAATCCACCAGTGAAGCAACTCACTCGAAGGCAGCCCATACGCTTGATTCATGGCCTCTCCGAAGCGTCGCGCTGCTTCATCATTAACTCCCTTTTCTTGAATTTCGCGGGCTAGTTCTGCTCCGACATCCCAAGTTTTGGATGGTTCTGGTAGCGGAAGGTCAGCAATTAGTGAAGCACGCAGTCTCATCGTGCCCTGACTCAAACCAGTACCTGCGGCAGCGCTGGCTAGCCAGGCCGCAGCCGGAGGTGAACTAACGGCGGCCATCAGATGCCACAGTTCGCTTTCTTGTTCCGGGATGATTGACACTAGGGGTGTCGACGGCAACAGCTTGCCTTCGATATCTGCGTAACACTCAACAATCCGCGTCTGGGTGGCTACCAGTAGCTTGGGGATTAGTCGCTGTTCGAGCCAGGCGCCCAATTGGGTCGGCGGGTTGTCTTCTATATCCAGCACTGGACGCTGAAACCGCTGCTTTGCAAATCGTGTCGGTATGTCGCCGTACCGATAACTGAACGGGTCAACTAAGCCAACTGTCACGAGTTTAGGTCGATGATCGTTTCGAGTGGCTTCCACCACCCGCTCCGCGAGCCAGTAATACGCGTCTCGGAAGTCCGCTGTTACCACCGCTCGGTCCCCTAAACGTCTTGTGGCCGTAACCGCTATGGCGGGCACCCCATTGGCGCGAGCCAACAGCGAGGACCAGCATCCCGGAAGGGGTCGTTGCACCGCTAGGACGTCTTGTGTTTCATACCTAACGATTGTGCATTCGTCGCGTTTGTCGTTTCGGAGTATGGGAGCTACGACATCAACCGCTGCCGACTCGAAGACAGATCTGCCTCCGATCCAGATTCCACTGAGCGTTAACCGGCTGTCGATCCATTCCCTGGCTAGTTGACTCGAGTCTGATCCCAATGTCGAAGATGGAGCTATTAACGTCACCCGTCCATCTTCGCCACTCAACTCAACCGCCAGAAGAAAGAAGAGCATGCTTTCGTCGACATATGCCGTGTAGAGAGAGCCGAATCTCTGTTTGAGGGCTTGCGCTCGGCCTCTGTTACGACTGGTCTCAGACTTTAACTGTCCGAGAAACGGCGGATTTCCTATTACGACATCACAAGTTCCGAGCCATTCTTCGGGCACGTCAAGTAAGCCATCTCCGACGACCAGGTGATCCGTCGATGGCCATTGTCCCCCTTTCGAAGCGGCCCAGAGTTTCAAAGTCAGTCGCGAAACTTCGATGCTCACGGGATCTATATCTATGCCTCTAAGGGTTTCCGAAATCGAAGTCACAGATTCACCGCGCTGGAACTTCCGTTCTGCCGCCGCTAGTAGGAAGACTCCTGAGCCAGCCGAAGGGTCACAGACAACTTCTCCAGCGCCAACGTCAAGGAGATCAACCAATTCTTGGGCTATGGGATATGGGGTGAAGACCGCGCCGGTCGCTCGATGGTCAATGAGCGCTTCCTCTCTAAGAGGACCGAGGCTGGCAAGTTGATGAATTAAATCTTCGTCAACCTCGTCATTCTCTATACGGTCGAGGATTTGTTGAGCCGCCTGCGCGACAGCTGGTGGAAGTTGTGCTGCGCCAAAAGTCAGATCTGTTGAAGTACCCATGCCGGTAGATCATCTAATCGAGAATCATTTGAGAACACTTCATGAAGCGGGAGCTTGAGACCCAAACGCCTTTGAAGTTGTCGAACTTGGAGTTCTTCGTCCCACAGGAACATGGTTACGGCTGTTCCAGTTGAACCAGCTCGTGCTGTGCGACCGGAGCGATGCAGGTAGGTCTTGTGATCCTCAGGAGGGTTGTAGTGAATAACAACATCTACCTCATCTACGTGAATCCCTCTTGCTGCCACATCGGTAGCCACCAAGGCCTTAAGCCCGCCACCGCTGAAATCCTTTAAGGCTTTTTCTCGTTGAGATTGTCGTAAATCACCGTGTATCGCTGCCGCCTTGACTCCTTCGGCCCGAAGCTCTTTTTCTAATTGATCCGCTCCCCTTTTGGTGCGGGTGAAAAGCATCGTTTTGGTGCCTTGGTGAATGATTCTCGCTGCGACTTGAACTCTGTTCATTTTGTGAACGGACATAAAAATATGGCCCATTTCACTTACCGTGACTTCTGGTTCTGTTACCTCGTGAAACACCGGGTCATTTAGATGCCGTTTCACGACCGTGTCGACTGCTCCATCCAGAGTCGCGGAAAAGAGCATCGTTTGGTGATCAACCTGAATGTGCCTAAGTACCCATTCGACTTGTGGAAGGAACCCCATGTCAGCCATGCGGTCAGCTTCGTCGACAACAACACGTTCGACTAAAGCTACGTCGACTGCTTCTCGTTCGATGAGATCAATGAGGCGTCCAGGAGTGGCAATAACAATATCTATCCCGTTACTTATAGTTTCGATTTGCTTTTCGATGTTCGTGCCGCCGTAGACGGCGATGGTTCGAAGTTCGCGCGCTTTGGCTAGGGGCTCAACTACTCCGGTTATTTGGTTTGCGAGTTCACGAGTGGGAGTCAACATTAAGGTGGTGGGTTTACCGTCGTGACTTCTTGTCGTGTGAGCTATCGCTGGCAAACTAAATGCCAATGTTTTTCCTGAACCCGTTTTGGCTTTTCCGCAAACATCTCGGCGGGCCATCGCATCTCCAATAGCAAGGCTTTGAATCGCGAATGGTGATTCAATTCCTTGTTCAGCTAAGGCCGCTATGAGGTCCTGGGGTACGCCGAGGTCTGCAAAAGTCGGAGTCACGTGTGTGAGCTTTCAGGTGGTGGCCGATATTTCGGCGTATGCGGGGCCGCCTAACGATTACCTAAGGCGGGGAAGATGTAGCGCTCTTCTTCAGCGCCGTATTCCTCAAGGGTAGCTGGCGCTCACAGATCTCCGAGGTTTAGTGTTTGCGGTAGCTGAGAACCTTACCTGCCCCGATTTGTGTATGAAGGCTCTCTTGAAAAGCCAACTGACCGTTGACCCACACGTTTCGAATGCCAGCCGATTCTCGTTTGGGGTCCTCATAAGTAGCAACATCGGCAACCACATTTGGGTCGAACAACACCAGATCCGCCCAATTCCCCTCAACTATCCGCCCTCTGTCTTGCAGGCCGTGAACATCGCAGGATAACGAGGTCATTCTTCGCACAGCGCTTTCCAGACCCAGAACACCTTGTTCTCGAACATATCTGCCTAGCACCCGGGGGAATGTTCCAAATAACCGGGGATGTGGCTTACCTGCCAGGTCTGGAATGCCGTCAGATCCAATCATGACCCGTTCGTGACGCAAATTAGAAACAATGTCGCCTTCATCCATGATGTGTTGAATACAGATCGTGTTTTTTCCTTCAGGGGCAGTCAGGATATGTCTCACTGCTTCCGTTACCGATATTTCTAACTCTTCCGCTACGTCAACCAACATTCGGCCTTCGTACTGTCGATAGGCGGGACATGAGGCCAATTGAATTGCTGTTGCCAGTTCTGGGTTTGGGTTATCTAAATCGAAGTACTGGATCATTGGGCCACTACCTGCCGTGTACGGGTAAACATCAAGGGTTACTCGAGCCCCATTAGCCACCGCAGCATCGACTTTCGCCAGCGAATCTTTGACCTTGCCCCAGTTTCTCCTACCCGCAGCCTTGTGGTGACTAATTTGCACGGCGATACCTGCTCGCTCACCTATCTCCAAAGCTTCGTCAACCGCTTCAAGCAAATAATCGTTTTCATTTCGCATATGCGTGGCGTAAATGCCGTCATATGGAGCTATGACCTTGGCAAGTTCGAGCACTTCTTCTGTATCTGACCACCGGCCGGGACGATAGATGAGGCCAGAAGAGAATCCGCATGCGCCTTGCTCCATTGCTAACTGGACATGATGGCGCATTCGTTCGAGTTCGGCGTCGCTAGGCGGTCGGCGATCGCTACCCATTTCTAATGACCGGATTGTGTTATGCCCAACAAGCATCATTGCGTTGACCGCCGGCGTCGATTTCTCTACGTTCTGGCGGTATCCGTCGAGGTCACGCCATTCTGCTTGCATCCCAGATAGGTCTAGGGTGGGCTCCCCGGGTACAGCTGGAATAGCCGAGAAGCCGCAGTTCCCAACTACGACACTCGTGCAGCCTTGTGAGATCTTGAACTCCATATCGGGATGTAAAAGCAACGCACCGTCATCGTGAGTATGGACGTCTACGAAACCGGGCGCCAATACAAGTCCAGTGGCATCAATTTCCTGAGTAGCCGAGCCAGAAGTGTCACCAACTTCGGTGATGTGACCATCATCTACTGCGACGTCGCCAACGAATCGGTCAGCACCTGTTCCATCAATAATTGTGGCGTTGCGAATAATGGTGTCAGCCATCTGCGAAGCCTAGATCAACTAATGGGCAACCTCTCTTTCGTTCGGGCAACTAGCGTCAAAGCAATGGCAGGTGTCCGCGATTTCGAAATCATTGTCGTCGGTGCTGGCGCGTCGGGAGCGCCTCTAGCGGCTCGTGCCAGCGAGAACCCAAACACCAGCGTGTTGCTACTCGACGCGGGGCCTGACTATTCAGATTTAACCGACACACCAGCAGATTTACGCAACGGTCACCACAACAGCGTGTTTGACCACGATTGGCAGCTCGACTATTCCCCGACTGAGCAGCGACCCAATCAGCCACTTCCCAGGGGTCGCGTTACGGGCGGGTCAAGCGCTGTCAATACGTGCATCTTTTTACGTGGCGTGCCAGAAGATTATGACGATTGGGCCGACCGCGGTAATTCCGAATGGAGATGGGAAAACGTTCTTCCGACCTTCTGCAGGATCGAACGAGATTTGGACTTTGGTGACGAGTCCTTTCACGGGGATGCAGGCCCAATCACAGTGCGCAGGTATCCATATGAGGAGCTGACCGAGTTGCACCAGGCTTTTCTCGCAACCGCAGAGGAGTTGGGGTACCCGGAGTGCCCGGACCAAAACGATCCTGATGGCTGGGGGGCCGGGCCTCAGCCCATGAACAAGCTCGGACAGCTTCGTGTATCGACTGCGTCTGCCTATCTGGCTCCCATTAGGTTGCGCCCGAATCTAGAAATTCGTGGAGGGTGTCACACCAACAAATTAATAATTGAAAGAGGCAAGGCAGTCGGGGTTGAAATAATCCTTGCGGATGGATCCATTGAACAGATCCGATCCAAGCTGGTGGTTCTATGTGCGGGAGCTATTCACACGCCTGGCATTTTGTTGCGTTCCGGCATAGGCCCGTCACAACATCTAGCTCAGATGGGGGTGGATGTATCTGCCGAAATGTCTGGGGTTGGTAAAAATTTGTCAGACCACCCGGGTTTGTTTGTTTTATGTCGACCGACTCACCCTGAACTCGTCAACAGCGACCAGCCAATTATTCAGACGATCTTGAGGTACACGTCTCCTGATAACAACGATCGAATGGATTTACAGATCGAACAGTTGACATTTACGGGTCGGGAAAATGTTCCCTACTTTGGTGTCGCAGCAGTTCTCGAGCAGGTTGACGGTGTCGGGGAACTAATTTTCCCAGATGCGGATCCGTTCGTTAACCCAACAATTAGGTCTCGATTCTGTGAGGTAGACCGCGATGCGGAGCGCCTCGCTGACTGTTTCTTCGATGCTTTACGTTTTACTGAGACCGGTCCCATAGGGGCTCTCACCGATGAAGTGATGTTCCCTGACCTACACAGAGTGAATGACCGGGCCGACGTCATCGATTTATTGAGACGTTTCTCCGCATCTGGATACCACCCGTCCGGAACCGCTCGAATGGGGCCGTCTGACGACCCTGAAGCGGTTGTGGATCAATACGGTCGTTGCCATTCCATAGACGGTCTGGTCGTCGCAGATGCATCGATCTTTCCCACGGTGCCCCGGGCCAACACCAATCCTTCTTCGATCATGGTCGGAGAGACAATCGGTGAGTGGTTGCGCACCGAACCTTCTCGTTACAGCTTGTGATGATCGGGCGCGGAATACCGGATGTGCACCTAGTGGTGTCCGATTTTGACGGCACTTTGCTCGGCTCTGAGCGGAAAATATCTAGTAGGACGCGACAAGTTTTGCGACAGCTACACGAACTCGGGGTCGAATTTGTAGTAGCCACAGGTCGCCCTCCCCGATATTGCGACTCAATTGCAGAGCAAACCGGAATTCCTACCACTTTGCTATGCGCTAACGGAGCTGTGGAGTACGACGCAGCCAGTGGGGCAATCAATCAACTAGCCACACTCGATTTGGACAATGCTCGCGACTTGCTTATCGAGATCAGGCAAGCATTTCCTGAAGCGGGTTTTTGCGCCGAGATGGGCAGCGAGTTTGTCGCGGAACGCAGGTGGCTTGAACTCGCGGCTCGCCCAGCAGATAGCAACATCACAGATGTGGTGCCTCTCCTAGATCAGCGAGTCCATAAGTTATTAATCAACTTGCCAAATAGGTCAGCGGATGAAACGTTGAGTCTTATTGACCCTTTGGTTAAAGGGCGGGCAAACGCGATGCACGCAGGGCTTCCTTTTGTTGAGTTGATGCCCCCTGGAGTCGATAAAGCTTTTGGGCTCAGAAGACTGTGTGAGCAGCGAAAGATCAGCCCTATGGCAGTAGTGGCCTTCGGCGATATGCCTAATGACAACGCGATGTTGGAATTCGCTGGTTGGGGGGTTGCCGTTAGCAACGCGCACCAATCGACTCAAGATGCAGCCGATGAGATCACCGATTCGAACGTAAAAGATGGGGTTGCAATAGTGCTCGAAAGGATGATCAGCGCTTAGCCGACACCGTTCTCGAGTAACTCCACTAGCGCTAAATGCACCTGCTCAATTTCATGTCGCTCAACGAACTCGCCTTGGGTATGAGCCAACGATGCATCGCCCGAACCGAAGTTTGAGGCCGGTATTCCATGAGAGGCAAACCTAGCAACGTCTGTCCAACCCAATTTCGCTCTAACTTCTAACTCGTTACGCGAAATAAGAGCGTCCAGCAACGGGTGTTTCAAAGCTGGCGTCGCAGGGGGCGCATGATCATCGATAGTCAGCTGGTCGCACTCCAGGCACAATTGCGCGACATGTCGTTCGGCTTCTTCGGGAGTTCGGTCGGGGGCATATCGATAATTAATGGTGATAGTTGCTTCGTCGGGAACGACATTCCCCGCAACCCCCGCTTCAACCCGGACCGCTTGCATCGCCTCGCGATATTCACACCCATCGACAACTGGTCGACGTCCTTCGTATTCTTCTAACGCTTGCAAAACGTTGCTCAATCTATGGATCGCGTTGCGGCCTTTCCATGGACGAGCGGTATGGGCTCGTTCACCTAAATAGAGAGCGTTTACTCTGAGAGTGCCTTGACATCCCGCTTCGATTGCCGCCGATGTCGGCTCTCCCAGCAAAGCCACATCGCCTTGAACTAGATCTGGATGTGTTTCAAACAGATGTTTGAGTCCATTGTGCTCCGCTGCTACCTCTTCGCAGGGATAGAAGACGAAGGTCGCATCCACCGCAAGGTCCTGAAGTGCTAGAGCTGTCGCCAGCTGCGCCGCAAGCCCCCCCTTCATGTCACAAGCACCTAATCCGTAGAGCCGATCTCCTTCGATACGCGCGCTTTGATTGTCATTCGCGGGAACAGTGTCGAGATGACCGGCGATCACAAGGCGGTGTTCTCGCCCTAGTTCCGATTTTGCAATCACACTGTCACCAATTCGATGCACGTCTAATTGCGATTCGTTCCTTAGCCGGTACTCAAAGAAGTCCGCTAGCGCAGCCTCTTTATGACTTTCTGAGGGAATGTCTACAAGCTCTGCGGCTAAATCGAGAAGGTCCATCATTACTGAAAGGTTACGGCTTAACGAAGCAAGATTTATCAGTTCCTGAGCCGTTGTTCTACCAGAGCAATTCGATCATCGGTTTGAACCGCAGCTATTCGGACATATCCAGAGCCTGATGGACCGTAGAATTCACCTGGGGACGCTAACAGGCCAACTTCTTCTAGTAGCTGTTCGACAAATCGCCACGCATCTCCATTAGGGGCTGGTACCCACAGGTAGAAACCACCCTGAGGCAGAGGTGCCTCTGCACCCATCTCAGCGATAACAGACGACAACCGTGTAAGACGATTCCAATAGATCTCTCGCTGCTGTTCCACGTGAGCCTGGTCCGATAATGCCGCCACAGCAGCTGCTTGCGCTGGTCCGGGCACCATAAAGCCCGCGTGTTTTCGTACTTCTCGTAGATAGTCGACGATTGCTGAGTCTCCTGCGTAAAAGCCGACTCGAACACCTGCAAGATTTGAACGTTTGGAGAGTGAATGCACTGCTACTACGCCGTCAGTGCCTGACGAAAGTATTGTTCGCGGCGGTCCGTCCCATGTGAACTCGCAATAACATTCGTCGCTGAACACCGGGATGCCGTGTGATCGGCCCCATTTTGCGACGGTTTCTAAGTCATCTAATCCCCCGGCCGGGTTACCCGGAGTGTTGACCCACAGCAGCAACGCTCGCTCTTTGTCTTCGTCTGTAACGGCATCAAGTTGAATAGACCAGTCATCATTGACGGGCACCGGTACCGCTCTACATCCAGCAAGCGTGGCACCCATTTCGTAACTGGGGTAACTAACGGCCGGAAATAGGACAGTGTCGCGATCAGGGTCACGCAGTTTCATCCAATGCGGCAAGCCCGCCACAAATTCCTTTGTGCCCACCGCAGCGGCTATCTCTGAAACGGCATCTACATCGCAGCCGAGTCGAGCATCGAACCATGTGGCTATTTGCTCACGGAAAGCCAGTGTTCCTATCGAAGGTGGATAACTTCGTTCGCTGTCGGACAATGCGAGAGCATCGACAACCGACCGCGGAGGCGGGTCGATCGGTGTTCCAATTGAGCAGTCAACAATCCCGCCTGCATGGCGCTCAGCTAACGGTTTAAGTTCATCGAGCCGGTCATAAGGGTACGGCGGTGGAGAGAAGCCTTTTGCACTAGTCATACTGTTCCCCCGAATGTATGTGTTCGATGAACTCCGAGAGGAGCTCCCGTGAAACTTCGTCTAACCGAGCCTGGATCAGCGTTCCCTCTTCTTGATGCTGTTCCAATAGAACCTCGCCCTCGCGGTGCACTGCTGCAACCACATCACCGCGGCTCCACGGGATCCGCAACTCCACAACGCTAGTGAGACTTCTGAGACGATCCCCTATGGAGGCCAGCAGGTGATCTAGTCCTTCACCGGTGCGCGCAGAGAAAGATAATGAGCCTTCATGGCGATAAAGCAAATGATCAAATCCCTCTTTCTCTGCTTGATCGCTTTTGTTGAACGCCAGGAGTTCCGGGACGTCGCCAGCACCTATTTCTCTAAGAACCGAACGGACGGCGTTCATTTGACCTTCGGGGTCTGGACCAGCTCCGTCCACTACGTGCAACAGCAGGTCGGCCTCTGCAACTTCTTCCAACGTTGATTTAAAGGCCTCTACCAACCCGGTAGGCAGTTTCTGAATAAATCCGACAGTATCCGTGACCAGCACAGTCTCGCCGCCAGGGAGTTGCAATCGGCGAGTCGTAGCATCAAGGGTCGCAAAAAGTCGGTCTTCTACAAGCACTTCGGCCCCGGTTAAACGATTTAGCAACGTACTTTTACCCGCGTTGGTGTATCCAACAATCGCGACCGTGTGGAATCGAGAACGTCGACGCGATTTGCGCTGATTTTTTCTTGTACGGCGGAGACCGGTTAGGTCTTTTTCTAACTTCGCTAAACGCCTCTGAATTCGGCGTCGGTCAACTTCCAACTGGGTTTCTCCTGGCCCCCGCGTGCCAATGCCACCCCCCTGTTGGCTGAGTTGATCACCCCGACCCCGCAACCTCGGAAGTCGGTACTTAAGTTGCGCCAACTCGACTTGAGCCTTTCCTTCAAGTGTCGTTGCGTTTTGAGCAAAAATATCCAGGATTACTGCTGTGCGGTCCAACGCTGTTCGCTTCAGGATTTTCTCTAGGTTGAACTGTTGAGCGGGGCTCAACTCATCGTCAAAGACCACCGTATCGGCATCAGCATCATCAGAAGTTTCTTGAATCTCAGTCGCTTTACCCCTGCCCACATAGGTAGCCGGATCGGGTGCCTCTCGCTTCTGAATGACTCGATCGACGGGGTCAGCGCCGGCTGTATCGACCAGTTGGGCAAGCTCATCCAAATTAGCGTCCACTTGATCATCGGAAGCACCTGGAAACTGAACTCCCACAAGAACAATTTGTTCGCGAAAGGAACGGTCGATGAGGCCGGTCGACTCTCCTGCGAATTCTCCGAATCCACCTCGATGGCTGTTTTTCTCGTCGCGATGCTCATGGGGCTTGGTCATGTGAACACTTCAATAGCCCCGATAAAAACAGTCGGCCCAACTAGAACTGGGTCTTGTTCAATCAACACCCTTACGTTGCCGCCGGGCATGTTGACCCAAACTTCCCCACCAACCAGATCCCACTGATGTGCAAGAACGGCGGCCGCTGTTGCTCCCGTTCCACAAGCTCGAGTTACTCCAACACCACGTTCCCACACGACCATATCGAGAGCGTTCGGATCGTTTTTTCTTACCGAGATGAACTCGACATTTATGCCGTCCGGATAGAAGGCCTCGTAGTAGGGGCCGATGGTTGCTATATCGATAGGGTCCTGGTCCTCAACAGCGACGACTAGGTGCGGGTTTCCGAGATCGGCTGTGGCGGCAAGAGTTGATCCGAGTTCACGAAGAATATCTGCATGAACTCCCGGGCCAGGACCCACCGGTCCCATCGCGACCGTTACTTGAGCTTCGCTTTGATCTCCATCGATAGTGACCGAGCGACGACCTCCAGCAGTGTCTATTTCTAGAGACGTGGGTCCAGTGCTGTTGGCCATTGCGTGCGCTTGTGCAAGACAACGGATGCCATTCCCGCTCATTTCTGCCGGAGAGCCATCAGCGTTGTGAAGCACCATAGTTAAGTCAGCTCCGTCGCTCCCGGGTAGCCCAAGCAAGAGTCCGTCTGCTCCGATGCCAGTGCGTCGGTCACAAAGTTCTCTGGCTAGCTTTTCGATGTCGCGGGGAACTTCACGCGCGAGCGCTACGAGAAAGTCATTTTCTAGGCCGTGGTGTTTTGTTAGTCGCATAGGAAGCTCCTGCACCATTGTCCCAGTTCTCTGGGTCATAACTGCGATGGAATTTCGTTAATCAGTGAGTTCAGCTGACTTCTCGGCACCCACTCAACTCGCGGGTCACGCTTAAACCAACGTTGCTGTCGACGCGCAAAGCGTTTAGTCCGTTGTATTGCTAGCTGTAGGGCCTCATCGAGTGATGTCTGGCCTCGAATGTAAGCGAGTAGTTCTTTGTAGCCAAGTGCTTGGCCTGCGGTAACCGAAAGTTCGGCTTCTGCCAAGCCTCGGACTTCGTCCAGAAAGCCGGCTTCCATTTGGTCTTGATAGCGGCGCTCTATTCGGTCATCGAGTTCACTGCGTTCTATTTCAATACCTAACATTCGATACGGAACTGTTGGGTAGCTATTCAGCCCAGGACCAAATGACGAGAACGGTCGTCCTGTGCCCAAAGTGACCTCTAACGCTCGTATGATGCGCCGACGATTGTTGCTCTCCATCCGACTCGCGCCGATCGGATCGAGATCTACCAGTCGACGGTGGAGTAACTCAGTTTCGGGCTCTGTATCCAACTGTTGAGCGATTTCAGGGAACCTCGGCGGGGGTGTAAGCCCGTCAACTATCGCTCTCAGGTAGAGGCCTGTTCCTCCAACTAGGAGAGGAACACCGTTACGTTCGTCAATATCGGTTCGAGCTCTTGCATGAGCCTCTTGGAAGTCAACCAAGGTAAAAGTTTCATGCGGATCGACCAGGTCGATCAGATGATGCCGCACTTCTGACTGCTCTTGGCTAGTAGCTTTCGCCGTGCCGATATTCATACCTCTATAAACCTGCATCGAATCGATCGACAACAACTCGATGTTGTCGAAGCGACGTGCAATTTCAATCGCAAGCGCGGACTTTCCACATGCGGTTGGCCCAACAACGACAATGGGCTGCGCCTTCAGTCGCTCTATCGCAGTCAGGAAGACGCCACCGGTATTCGCGTTTTGTGTTTCGCAGGCGCGGTTATTTCCAACAACTCGCCAATGAGGTTGAAAGTGCGTGCTCCTGTTACAAGGACTTGAGCGTAACTGCCCGGCCGAATCGTGTCCTGTGAAGGAAAGTGCAGCAGCCTATTGTGACGCGTGCGACCCGTAAGCATGCTGCTGTCACGCTTGGAGCGACCCTCAACAATGACTTCTTCGTTATGCCCAACTCTTGTTTGGTTGCTCTGCAGACTTGACCGTTCAATAACCTGACGCAGGCGTTCCATTCTTTCTGCTGCAACATCCTGCGATACATATCGATCCACTAGGTCAGCTGCCTCAGTGCCCGGTCGCGGCGAGTAGATAAACGTGAATGCATTATCAAATTGGACTTCGGCTGCTACTTCCAACGTCTTTTCGAAGTCATCATCGGTTTCGCCTGGAAAGCCCACGATTATGTCGGTAGTCACCGCTAAGTCGACGATTCGCCGTCTGGCCTCTTCTATTTTCGTCAAATACTTACTTGCTGTGTAGCCGCGGTGCATAGATGTCAACACGTCATCGCTACCCGACTGCAAAGGTAAATGGAGGTGTTCACATACTTCAGGGACCTCGGCCATAGCGTCGATGGTTTCAACGCGCAGATCTTTGGGATGGGGACTGGTATAGCGAACCCTTCGAATTCCCTCTATCTCTGACACCGATCGAAGCAGATCGGAGAAAAGTGGCCGAGCGGTGTGACGGCCTTCTGTCCACGACCGGCCAACAAGCAGCTCCGAGTCATCGGGGAGTTCCGAGCCTCGCAGCTTGAGGGTGAGATCGCGGCCATAGCTATTTACGTTTTGGCCCAAAAGCGTGATTTCGGTGATGCCCGTCGAGGCTAATGCTCGAACTTCTTCTACAAGCTCGCCATAGGGACGCGAAATTTCTTTGCCTCTTACTGCAGGAACTATGCAAAAGGCACACGAATTGTCACAGCCGATCTGAATAGTGACCCATGCTGCATGATTGGCATCTCGCTTTACGGGAAGCGCGGATGGAAACGCTTCTGATTCCTCCAGGATTTCGGTTACCGGCCCGTTAGTCCGAGCTTCCGTAAGCAGTTCAGTTGCGCGACCAACGTTGTGAGTTCCAAAGACCACATCAACATGGGGTGCTCTTTCTCTTATCGTCTCTCGGTCTTTTTGAGCGAGACATCCGCCCACCGCAATTTGAAGATCCGGTCGCTCTTCTTTCAGCTTTTTTAAATTTCCGAGTTGTCCGTAGAGCTTGTTGTCTGCGTTTTCTCGGATACAGCAGGTGTTTAGGACAATGACGTCAGCGTCATCGAAAGATTCAGCTTCTTCCAGGCCATCTGTTTCGAGCAGACCCGCGATCCGTTCCGAATCGTGTTCATTCATTTGACACCCGTAAGTGCGCACGAAGTAGCGACCGTTCACCCCACCAAGGCTATTGGGCAACGGCACAGGGTGAACTCACTTACGGCGGAATAGGTCAGAGAATTCTGCTGTGGTCATCTCTCAGTGAACGCAAAGTGCTCAGACATCTTGTCTCTTATTTCTGACATGTGGTCGAGGTATTGCTTCATAGTTCCGTTGTAGTTGCCGTCCTGGCGTCGATTCTCAGCACCCTCAAAGTTGTAATAACCCGGCGTGCAATCGCGGTTTCTACTCGTTTTCCCACGGTGGGCAATAACTTCTTGCACCCAACGCTCTTCTGCGTCGTAAGTGCAGTCCAAGCTATGAATCTGATTTTGTCGAACAAAATCGATGCATTCAGCTATATGTTCGCCTTGGCTATTCAGCACGTCCGTCAGATTGAAAGCGAAGAACGCCTGGTAGCCGCCCATTATGAAGAGGTTGGGGTACCCATGAGAATGTATTCCAAGCAAGGTACGAATTCCGTCCCCGTACTTGACGTTGAGGTCCTGGCCACCTTCGCCAATGATCTGGTTATAAATCCCTGTTTGTTGTACTTCGAATCCAGTCGCGTATATCAGTAAGTCTAACTCGTATTGCGTTCCGTCGAATTCAGGTCCGCTCGCATTAATTTGACTAATGCCTTCGCCCTTGGTGTCGACAAGAGTGACATTGGGTCGATTGAACGACGGCAAATACTCGTTGTGGAAACATGGGCGCTTACACATCAGCATGTACCAGGGCTTCAGAGACTCAGCTGTCTGGGGATCTTCTACAACCTCATCAATGCGTTTATGAATACGCATCATCGCGTCAATATTGGCGTTTTCTTGTCGTTGAATCTTTTCTTCACGCGACATCGCGGCTCGTTTGGCCTTGACCGCGTCAGGTACTCGGGGCCCCTCAATCGCTCGGGCTCTTCGTTTCGCTTGCCATCCAGGTTCCAGACTCGCGGCCCACTCGGGATCGGTTTCCCAGTCATCTCTCACGTCTATCGAAGACGGGGTGCGTTGAAAGACATATAGCTCTTTCGCCGCCTTCGCTAATTCAGGAATGGCTTGGACAGCGCTTGCTCCAGTCCCAATAATCCCAACCCGCTTATCGGCAAGATTCTGAAGATTGTCACCCGTATATTCGTAGTCCCAACGAGACGTGTGAAACGAGTGACCGGCAAAAGTTTCGATGCCGTCGATCTTCGCCAATTTTGGTTTCGAGAGTGTGCCGTTGGCGCAGACGACAAAACGCGCCTTAATGCTGTCTCCTCGATCAGTTCCGACCACCCAAACTTCCTCGTCTGAGTCCCAGACTGTTGACGTCACCGTTGTCCCGAACACAGCTAGGTCATACAAATCAAATCGTTCTGCAATGGATTTGCAGTACTGGTAGATCTCTTGACCGCCCGCATAGTGACGACTCGGCACGTAGCCGGTCTCATCCAGCAACGGCAAGTAGTCATACGCGACGACATCACAGGCGACACCTGGGTATCTATTCCAATACCAAGTCCCACCTACGTCAGCGCCTCGTTCAACAATCCGGATACTCTCGACGCCCTTTTCTCTGAGCCTCGCCGAAGTCAGGAGCGCCGAAAATCCGCCGCCAATAAAGAGCACCTCAACTGAATCGTTTAGAGTCTCTCGCTCCTCTACCTGGTGGCCGTAAGGGTCTGTCGCATATTTAGCTAACTCTCCGGTGAGGTCTGAGGTGTAGCTATCGGTTCCCGGAGGGCGATAGTCGAGGCGTAAGTCGCGTTCCTCCGCGAACTTTTCTTTGATCTGGTCGTAATACTCCTGCGGCGGTCGATCTTGTTTATCGCTGCTGTAATCAAAGTTGAAAATGTTTTGCGGCTTGTCTTGCTTCTTCGCCATCAGACTCTTTCCTGGGGAACGTTTGACTGCGTTCCAAGCTATAGCGCCAGGACCCTGTGTGATTGCTTGGAAGCAGATTTTGCTTGAGCTACAAGCCACGCTTCTTGCTAATGAAGCTGCCCGCCAACCTGAAGCGATGCCTCTTTAATTGTTATTCGTCAACGACGTCAACAGATTCTTCGGCTTCCAGATCTGTATCCGCGGCTTCAGCTTCGCTACCCAGATCACCAATTCCTAATTGAGATCTGATCCTGCCATCAATTTCAACCATGATTTCCGGATTATCGGTGAGGAACTGTTTGGCGTTTTCTCGACCTTGTCCGAGCTGCTCTCCTTCATAGGTGTACCAAGCACCGGACTTCTTGACGATTCCTTGTTCCACCCCAACATCTACGAGTGAGCCCTCACGGCTAATGCCTTTCCCGTACATAATGTCGAATTCAGCTTGCCGAAATGGAGGCGCTACTTTATTTTTCACAACTTTGATTCGAGTTCGACCACCCGTGATTTCGCCGTCAGACTTAATGGCTTCGATCCGACGAATATCTATCCGAACCGACGAATAGAACTTCAACGCTCGCCCACCTGGTGTCGTCTCCGGACTACCAAACATGACACCAATTTTCTCTCTGAGCTGGTTGATGAAGATAACAATGGTTTTAGTTTTATTTAGATTCGCGGTCAGTTTGCGTAACGCTTGCGACATGAGGCGGGCTTGCAAACCAACATGAGTGTCCCCCATCTCCCCTTCAATTTCAGCCCTTGGCGTTAGAGCAGCGACCGAGTCGATGACCACCACATCAACTGCTCCTGAGCGGATAAGCATGTCAGTAATCTCAAGGGCTTGCTCACCAGTATCGGGCTGAGAAATAAGAAGTTCATCAACATCGACACCAATATTTTGAGCGTACGCGGGGTCCATCGCATGTTCGGCGTCGACATAAGCGCAGATACCACCGGTACGTTGAGCTTCCGCTACGACATGCATCGCTAACGTAGATTTTCCTGATGCCTCAGGGCCATAGACCTCAACGACACGACCCCTGGGAAGCCCCCCAATGCCAAGAGCCATATCGATCGCCAAACTGCCTGTCGAGACAGCTTCAACTTTCATTTGGCCTCGTTCACCCATCTTCATGACAGCGCCCTCGCCAAATTGACGTTCAATCTGCGACAGTGCCATATCGAGTGCTTTATCTCGTTCCACGCTGCATGTCCTCCTCGGACTGGTATTTCGACTTCGTGCGAAGTCAACTTTCTCAAACGGGTCAAATAGCTAAACCCGATGGTGGAAACCGTACGAACGGGGTCGGACCCCGAAAATGTGCGGACATAATTAAAGTACATACGAACACTTGTTCGGTCAAGTATCGAACAAGTGTTCTTAGCAGAGCGATTTTGAGCATTTTGTGCCTGAACCCGCGAGACTCTGCCGATGAGCACTTACTTAGCCGACAGTGATTTTGAACTCTTACTAATCGAGCGCACCGATGGTGTGGCGTTTGTCACCGTAAACGCTCCACCAATGAACGTTATGACTCCCCCACTTTTCAGAGAACTAGCAAAATTTGGCGCCCAAGCGGCGGAAGACGATTCAGTTCGAGTGGTTGTGTTGCGAAGCGACGACCCAGATTTTTTCATTGCCCATTTCGATGTTTCGGCAATTCTGGAATTCCCTGTTGAAGGTCCGGCCGAAAAGCCCGAAAAACTTGAAGGATTCCACCTCATGTGCGAGACCTACCGAACTATGCCCAAGGTCACGATCGTGGAAATCGGCGGCCGGGTGGGCGGCGGCGGAAGTGAACTGTCCATGTCGTGCGACATGCGTTTCGGGGCTTTGGGGAAAACTGTCATCAACCAAATGGAGGTTCCGATCGGAATTCTTCCCGGGGGGACAGGAACACAGCGCCTACCGCGTCTAGTGGGAAGGGGTAGAGCGATGGAAATAGTTTTAGGGGGAGTTGACGTGGATGCGGAGACAGCTGCGGATTGGGGCTATCTCAACCGAGCGTTACCCCCTGAAGAATTGCGTCCTTATGTCAATGAGCTGGCCCTGCGTATCGCCCGATTTCCTCCTACTGCGGTCGCGTTAGCCAAAGAGGCTGTAAACAACGCGGATACCATGCCCCTTAACGAGGGTTTACTGGAAGAGCGTTACCTCTTTCAGCGTCTCCTCAGGACTGATGAAGCAGAACCCGCTATGCGCAGTTTCTTAGAAGTTGGCGGCCAAACTCGGGAAGCAGAGAAACGAATGGGTCAACTAGTTACTGAAGTTGACTGGCCCTAGCCGCTATCTCTAAAAGCTGACGTTACGAACGAAAGGCGGGCGCGACTCGCTCGATA
>CEVN01160052.1_pt1 | contig 19168 bp, 15 predicted proteins | sample 427041 | NCBI WGS metagenome assembly CEVN01 (sample SAMEA2623463, study PRJEB7988) | marine metagenome | biome: marine biome (ENVO:00000447); feature: surface water layer (ENVO:00002042); material: "saline water (ENVO:00002010), including plankton (ENVO:xxxxxxxx)" | depth 5 m
GATGAGGAGATTGAGTTTGACCCTCACAGCTGGTTGGACCCTCTTGCGTTCAAGGCACAAGTCGATGTTGTCAAGGATGTCTTAATCGCTAACTTCCCAGACCATGAAGCAACATTCGTCGAGAATGCTGAAGCTTTCAAGACTGAGCTAGATTTCTTGCACATTGGATACCAATCTGCATTTGGAGAGGGCGCGAATTGTGCAGGGAATACGGTTGTAGCGAATCACAATGCCTACTCTTACCTAGCACAGAGATATGACATTCAATTCACTACTGTACATGGACTTGACCCGGAAGGAGAGCCTACGGCAGAAGACATTGCCGAAGTAATTGAGCAGATTGAGGAAGATAGTCTGACAGTACTTTTCGTTGAGGAATATACTGATCAATCTTCGGTTGCTGGAATAGTCGAGCAAACTATCTCTGATACTATGCCTAACGGAATCAGTATTGAGATCCTGTACACTATGGAACTACCGCCGATGGATAGTGAAGATAGTTACCTGACTTTGATGGATAAGAATCTACAAAATCTGAAGTCAGGAATGGGCTGTTAAATCCAGAATTTCGATTCTCCAGGAGGTTTGAAACATGAGTATGGTTGACATAATCCCAATCGTATTTGTTGCAACGGTTTTCCTATCCATAGGATGCAAATTGATGTACGAGTATTTTGGAGCCAGGAGCACTTGATATAATCCGTGGGATGTTGTCAATACATTCTACGGAGAATTGGGGGCGGTGGTTTTGGAGGCTCGAACATCAATTTCAGAGATTACCGATCAACCAATACTGGAAGTCGAGGGGCTCTCAGTAGTTCGTTCTGGTAAATTAATCATTCACGATGTAGATTTTACGGTTCGGGAGGGAGAATTTGTCGGAATTGTGGGCCCCAATGGTAGTGGTAAAACTACGCTTCTCCTCTCTATACTTGGTATTCTAAAGGAAGATTCTGGTAAAATCAGAATCCATGGCTGTGAGCCAATGTGCAAGAGCAACGATGGGAGAATCTCATGGGTATCCCAAGCGGCCTCAAACTTACCCAGAGACCTACGACTAACTGTGCGAGAACTCGTTGAATTAGGAACTCTGAATCGTTCCAATATGTTCTCCTTTGCACGCGATAAGCAACAGGTAGACGAAGCCATTGAGATGGTTGGGCTAGGCGATGTTCAACATACCGACATAGGTAGGTTATCTGGTGGACAATGTCAGAGGGCTGTTATCGCTCGAGCATTGGCATCAAAGGCAGATTTTATCATTCTCGATGAGCCCTTGGTAGGAATAGACCGGGAATCCAGAGCTTCACTATTGAAGTTGCTTGACGACCTGTGTCACTATGCGAACAAAACCATACTCATGGTATCTCATGACATGGCAGCAATCCGTCAGACTGCTCATAGGATGATTTACCTCGAAGAGACGATTAAATTCGATGGTGAGACAAAATTATTTCCAAATCTTACCCAACTTGCTATGCTCAGAGGAATTAGTCATGTTCATGACGAATCTCATGGCGATCATCTGCACACTGATGCGGAATCAGGAGAGGTTTTGTGATGGATATTGGTGAAATTGTTCTGGCCATTATTTCGCCAATTTTGGAATTTATTTCACCCATGGTACCAGGTGAGACTTTTCCCTATTTCTTTACTATGGAATTATTCCAGAGAGCATTAATTTCTGCAATCATAGTTACAATTGTTGCGGGTCTAATGGGGTCTTTTCTGTTGATTAGAAATCTTGCCCTCATTGGAGATGGTCTAGCACATGTTTCCTTTGGAGGGGTTGCTGTAGCAATCGTTCTAGGGGCAGCATCTCCCTTGTGGTATGCTATGCTTTTCAGTGTCGTAGCAGCGATTCTGATCTATGAAATGCAGGCTAGAGAGTTACTCACTGGAGATGCTTCGATTGCGATTTTCCTAACCGGTATGCTGGCATTAGGCTTGGTGATGTTGAGAGTTTGGGGCGGAGGGATTACTTCTGATATCCATAGCTATCTATTCGGTAACATTCTCCTAATCGATTCGGCCAGTTTTAATTTAATCATCTATAATTCAATGTTAGTGGTTGTCTGCCTCGCCTTAATCCATCCAATACTATTGGCTTCAACGGTCGACCCAATGGCTGCAAGAGTTCAGGGTCTACCAGTACGGGAAGTCGGATTATTGTTCAGCGTACTCACAGCAGCAGTCGTAGTTAGTATGGTACAAGTTGTGGGGACATTATTGGTAACTGCACTACTAGTCACTCCTGCTGCAACTGCACAATTCTTTGGTAGAAGTTTCCGTTCATGTTTGATATGGACTCAGATATTCGGTTTGTTATCGGTTTTGTTGGGGCTATATCTGTCAGCAGAATCGGACACGGGAAGTGGCACAATGATTGCCTTAGTTGCAGCATTGATATTTGCAATAGTTGCAGTATATCACGCTGTCATCAAACCCAGACTAAATCCTAGCAGGAATTAATGATCTCAGTTCTGGCAGTTACCTTTGATTACATGTATGATTCATGTTCGGTAATTACGACTTCTTCAAAACGAACAAACTGGTGTGGCACTAAACTATCAGGCAGTTTGGCCTTGTTGTCAAATTGAATAAAATCACGGGCCCAACTAACAATTGCGTCATAATGTTCCTCGTGACTAAGTTCACCTAGCCATGTCAGTCCTTCATCAGTCTTCAACAAAGATACATTGTGCATACTACAAGGACCAAGGCAGCCCGATATTGTCAACTTCACAGACTCCTCAAGCCCATTCTCTTCCCATGCCGCCTTCAAGAAATCTATTGGAACCTTATTGTGGCCTTTATCCAAATTACCACAACAGCAGCCACTGCATACGACAACGCGAGCAGACATATGAGGAACTCCGATTTCAAGTATGATTTTCAAGGAGATTCAGATATTATCTCGTACGAACTCGTCATTGTCAATGGGAACCCAAACATTGGTCTTTTCTTCATTTTGTATTTCTACACGATATGGATTACCTTGATCCCAACTCTTCAGAATAACGCCTTCAGTGAATTCTCCAATATTGGCAAAAACGGTATCTCCTACATTGAAACGGAGTTCTTCGGCTCTACAGTCCATCAGTCCTTTCTGGAGGGCTTCGTGGTCAAGATTACGGCCAATGAATACAAAACGACATTCGCGGGCTTCTCCTTCCTTCCAAGGTGCAACCTCGCTGCTGAAATTTCCTGCAAACAACATATGTACGCCTTGGAATACGAACTTCTCATCCATCCCCTCGACAGAGAGTATTCCCTTGTACCTGAACAGGTCTTGCCCATAGTTCTGTAGAAGATCGCTAATCCACTGATCGAGTTTGTTTACATTCAGAGAACCTTCGAACTTAGAACTAGTAGAAGTTACGCGATCGTCATGTTCGTGCTCTGAATCGGTATCTAGGAATTCGGGATCCATTTCTAGAGTCCTCTTCAAGTCGAACGAACCAATATTAATCAGGGCCTCTGGATCGATAATGCTGTCTTGAGTGTGAAATATTGGAGCAAATGCATTGATTGACTTGATTTTTCTCTCAACTTCTTTGATTTCTTTCTCGGAAACAAGATCAATCTTGTTCAACATTATTCGATCGGCAAATGCCAATTGTTCTACTGACTCATTTTCTATTCCTTCGGGCTTTTCTTCATCGAGGTGTTGGATGATGTGCTTGGCATCAACTACTGTGATTATCCCATCCAGTTTGTAACGTCCAACAACCCTCTCATCAACAAAGAATGTCTGTGCTACTGGTGCTGGGTCGGCTAGACCTGTTGTCTCAATTAGAACTCCATCGAAGTCTTTGATTCTGTCATACATCTGATCGAGTAACTCAGTAAGATCCCCTCTTACAGTGCAACAAATACAACCGTTCATGACCTCAATAATGCTCTCTTCGGAACTCTCAACTAAGATATTCTCATCTATCCCAATATCGCCAAATTCATTCTCAATTACTGCGAATTTCATCTTGTGTTCTGTGCTTGTCAAGATGTGATTCAGTAGAGTTGTTTTGCCAGAGCCGAGAAAGCCTGTCAGTACTGTAACCGGTATGCGCTTTTGCTCTATTTCTTCTGTTCCACTTGTAGACATGTTTCTTCATTTATTGCGGAAAATATTGGATATTTAATTAAGACTAATAAACGAACTTGTGCATTTTATTATTCGGTAAATAATTATGGAAAAACTAAACCATTCGGACAGAAATTTATGAATGGGATTGCTTCTTTGAGTTCAGAGATATGAGTGCTAGTAGTGAGGATTATCGCCTTACGACCATTGTCATGGTGGCAAGCGTCGTCATCACCCTGCTCATCGTGTCAGCCGTGTCCACTAACTCCGTCGAGATAGATGGAATGCCTGCAATGGCATGGTGCGCAGCCATAGTTTTCGGAATTCAGTGGCTGGCCTGGATACCAGCCTCTCTCCTTCAAAGCGAGCGATTCTACGATCTAACTGGTGGCATGACCTACATAGTGGCAGTGGTGTTCAGCCTATGGGCCGGCTCGCAATCAGACGATCCCGGAACGAGGGAACTGCTGATCAGTGCACTAGTGGCGATATGGTCCCTCCGCCTCTCGGCCTTCCTCTTCCTACGCATACACCATGCAGGGAAGGACGGGCGATTCGACAAACTCAAGACATCCCCGATCAGGTTCATGGTTCCATGGACTCTCCAGGCCCTGTGGGTCTTCCTTACACTGAACGCCGTCCTCGTCATCAACACCCAGTCGGGAGAGGCGCCTCCCCTTGGGGTGTGGGATGGTATAGGCCTCGCCCTATGGGTAGCCGGATTCTCGGTGGAGGTAATAGCGGACTCCCAGAAGACCGCATTCAATGCCAAACCAGAGAATGCAGGAAAATGGATTGACGAGGGGCTCTGGTCTCGCTCACGACACCCGAACTATCTGGGAGAGATTTTGCTATGGACTGGAATTGCTATCTTCGGAGTCGCTTGCTTTGATGGTCTTGAGATGGTCGCCTGGATATCGCCAATCTTCGTATATCTTCTCTTGACTAAGGTGAGTGGTGTGCCAATACTGGATCGTCGTGCTTTGGAGAACTGGGGAGAAGATCCAGACTACCAAAGATACAGGGAGAATACGCCAGTACTGTTCCCTCGAATAGGAGCTCAGCGTCAGTAGTTCAGGCTAGGGCTTCGGTGAAGAATCCGACTATGCTCTCTTCATACTGCTGTGACTCTCCCCAAATAGCGTCAACATGACCTCTGTCATCGACATACCAGGTCTCAACATTGCCCCCATTGTCTAGCATCCTCTGCTCAAATCTCTCTGAGTGTAAGATAGAGACTCTTGGATCATCCTTGGCATGCGTTAGGAAGACTGGTCTGTCTCCCGCATTGTCTGCAGCATCCATAGCTGATTTCTCATCCAAATCAACACCGGCTAGCCATCCTCCAACAGTCATTGCTGGTCCGGAGAAAATAGTAGGGAACCCCAGTCTCCCGAGTTCATTCTTCACTACCAAAGGAAAATCCAGCACTGCACTATCAAGCCACATCGCACCGATTCCTGGCTCTTCGGCGAAGGCTATTGCGGCCCCGCCTCCGGCAGAAATTGCAGTCATACCAACTTCACCAGGCTGGTATCCTTTCTCTGAGATTAACCAATCATATGCACCTAGGAGATCTTTGTACTCGATCTGGCCGACAGCAATGTAATCCCCAACTACATCACTCTCTCCGTAATTCCTTAAATCAAAAGATAGAGTGTTTATTCCTCCATTTGCAAGATAACCTTGCATCAGTAGCATTTCGGGCTTACACTTGCCATTCATAGGCATACCATGAGTTTGGATTACAACAGGGGCTTCCGGGTCGACTTCGACATACCAACCACTTAGTGTAATGCTGGTGTCTCCCCGAGGGTTGAATGAGACATCTTCGTAACTTTCCATCTGGTAAGTTGAGGCATCAAAATCACGTCTAATCTCTACTCTCTCGTCGGCCATTGGCCATGGCTCGAAACTCTCCCAATCATCGTCAGTAGACCAATCAGAAGGAGTGTTCTCAGACCACATTCCACATCCAGGATTAACGGCTATTGCTTGTGAAGCGATGACATATCCTATTCCGACATATCCGATAGTTAACAGAAGTAGAGATGTGGTTGCGACGGCGAATGTCTTCTGCTTAGTCTCCAAATCTCTCCACTTCTGTCTGATTCCGGCCATGCCACGACGGTGGGGCGTATGCTATTCAACTCAGCGCCTGTTCATCTGGAACACTGGAATTGGATTCATCTTGTGTGAATTAGTATTGTTAAGTTCTAGATATCTCTCTAGAACTTCTTTTTCCCTAGCCGAGTGCTCTCTGCCAGAGGGGTTCTCGATCTCTTTCATTGCCCATTCAAGTTCTGTGTATGTGGCGCCCAATTGGTCCTCATCCGTCCTGCCATCAATCCAAAGTCCATCAGTAGGGGCAGCATCTTGAATCTCCTGAATTATCCCTAGTGTCTCGGCTAACGAATAGACCTCTGACTTGTACAAATCGGCGATTGGAGAGATGTCGACTCCGCCATCACCGTACTTGGTGAAGAAGCCGACTCCGAAGTCTTCCACCTTGTTACCTGTACCGACGACTATACCATTGATTTCCTTCAAACCGGCAAAATTGTACAAGGTAGCCATTCTCAATCTGGCTCTAAAATTTGCCAAAGTGAGATTGGAGTTATACTCGCGAACCGTATTCTCAAAGGCGGTGGCTACTTCTGAAAGATCAATGTCATGGCTATCCACATTATTCCAATTCTGCTGTAAAAATTCTATATGCTTGTTGGAAAGATCGTACTGAGAATTTGCTTGGTGAATGGGCAAATTGAAGACAAGAGTTCTCATTCCAGTTTTGGCGCATAAAGTTGAGGTTACGGCCGAGTCAATCCCACCTGAGACTCCTACAACTAGAGAGTCAATTCCCGCATTCTGGGCATAATCCTTGATCCAGTCAGAAATCTCGTCAGCGATTGTATTCCAATCCAATTCAATCACACCTTAGTGGCAGGCCATTCCGTATTTCTTCAGACGCCAGTAATTGTATGGCCATGGGGTCAAGAATCCAGCCACTAGCATGGGTATGATTACCCACAAAGTCAGCTTGGCCCCTCCAGTCAAAACAACATCGACAATATTCATCGCTGCTTCCATTGAAATCATCGAAATCAGAGACATTCCAATCGCGACTCTGAAAGCTTCTTTCAATGCCATTTGGGCTGACAGGATTATGGTCTCAAGAGCAATAGATGTCATGATCCCATTGAACATTGCAAGCAACATAATCGACATTGTAGACCAGCCAAGAGCATCAAGATAAGGGATAAATTGGAATGCAGCAATTGTGCCAAAATCACCAATTGAACATCCGACTAGGCACCACTTCGTATTGTGAGCAGATTGCCGCCAAACACTTCCATCGCGCCAGTGAAAATCCTCAGCCTGACCATCTACGGTGTAGCCTATTGCACGAACTGCCCCGGACATCAAATCGCGGGAGATTCCTGAGTGAGAAACTATGGCTGATCCTGATTCGTGAGAAACTTCAGCCGAGGTAACTCCGGAGACTCCTTCAAGTGCATTTCGAACCCTTCCGGCGCATCCATCACAAGTCATCCCCCCTACATCGAGTGTAATTGTCTCGGACATGAATTACCGTAGTGGCGACTATTATTGAAGCCTACTAAACGAGAGATTCGCCCTTTGGGCGAAGCGGGCACCTTCAATACGATGCTTTTGGTCGGCGGCCCGATGGGTGTACCTGAGCCAGTTGGAGAACTCGACCCCGTAGAGGTAGAGACATCCCTGATGAGGACCTGGGAAGAGGAGGGTACTTTCCAGCAGAGTATTGAGTCTAGGCGCGCTGCATCAACTCCTTTCACCTTCCTTGAAGGGCCACCTACTGCAAACGGCAAACCGGGCATCCACCACGTACTATCGCGTCTGTTCAAGGACATGGTATGTCGATGGAAGACAATGGAAGGACATGTCGTCGAGAGGAAGGGGGGGTGGGATACTCACGGCCTGCCTGTGGAGATTGAAGTTCAGAAGCGATTGGACCTCATGTCTAACGAGGCCATAGAAGCCTATGGGATGGAGGCATTCAACCAACAGTGTAAGGAGAGTGTGTGGACCTATGAGCAGGCTTGGCGCGAAATGACTGAGCGAATGGGATTCTGGGTCGACATGGATGACCCATATGTGACCCTCCATGACGAATACATCGAATCGGCATGGTGGTCACTCAAGCAGATGTTCGAGAAGGGGATGCTATTTCGTGGACACAAAGTTCTCCCCTACTGCCCTCAGACTGGAACCAGCTACTCTAGCCACGAGGTTTCTCTAGGATACAAGGAAGTAGCTGAGCCTGCTGTTTATGTCAAGTTCCAATTGGTTGACGATGATGCCTCTGTACTGGCATGGACGACTACACCTTGGACTCTACCGGGCAATGTCGGACTGGCCGTTGGACCTGATGTGACCTACTGCCGGATCCGTATTACTGAACCTCCCTCTGACTCATGGGAAGGTCGAGGAGGGGCCGAAGTCGGAGAAGAGTTGATTCTTGCCAAGGATCTGATTGGTGATGTTTTACGGCATCATATCGAGGTTGTTGACGAGTTTTCTGGTTCAAATTTAGTTGGGAAATCGTATCAGCCCCTATTCCCCGGAGCTATTGATGGCAGCGGCTCTGAAACTGCATGGACTGTTGTCGCAGCCGATTTCGTTACCACTACAGATGGCACAGGAGTGGTTCACACTGCCGTGATGTACGGTGAAGAGGATTACAATCTTGGAATGAAAGTCGGATTCCCTGCTCAGCATACTGTAGGGATGGACGGACGATTCGTCTCTGGGACTCACAATATGCTTGATGGCAGATATGTCAAGGATTGCGATTCCGACATCATAGACATCCTATCTGGAGATGGGCTACTCTACCGTGAACACGAGTACACCCACGACTATCCTCACTGCTGGAGAACGGATCATCCCCTATTGTACTACGCGATGGACAGTTGGTTTGTCCGCATGACCGAGGTTAGGGACGAAATAATGCGCTACAATTCGGAGGTTGAGTGGGCCCCAGAGTGGACTGGAACAAAGAGAATGGGGGAGTGGCTCTCGAACATCAAGGACTGGGCAATCAGCCGAGAACGCTACTGGGGCACTCCAATTCCAGTCTGGATCTGTCAGGACTGTGGTAACGAACACTGTGTTGGAAGTATTGAAGAGATGAATTCAATGAAGACTGAGAATTCACCCGCCCCGCCTGAACTACATCGACCATATGTGGATGATGTCAAGTTGCATTGTCCAACTGATGGGTGCTCGGGAACAATGGTTCGTGAGCCATATGTTCTCGACTGTTGGTTCGATTCAGGCTGCGCTACATTCGCTCAGTGGCACTATCCATTCGAAAATAAGGAAGTATTCGATGGCGCCTTCCCTGTAGACTATATCTGCGAAGGAGTGGATCAAACTAGAGGCTGGTTCTACTCTTTACTCGCAGTATCTACCGCAGTTTTCGACAGTATTTGCTACAGACGCTGTCTATCCCTGGGACATATATTGGACAAGAATGGTAAGAAGATGAGTAAGTCGAAGGGGAATGTCGTCGACCCATGGGATCATTTCAACAAGGAAGGTTCAGATTCAATTCGCTGGTATATGACCACTCAAAGCTCACCTTGGTCGCCGACCAATTTCGACCCCAATGGAGTTAGAGAGTCATACGCGAAGATGTTCCTGACCCTTTGGAATGTCTACAGATTCCATGCAGACTATGCTGCAATGGACCGATTTGACCCCGAAGACAAAAGTGGTTTCGTTGCAATATCGAAAAGGAGTCCGCTAGACCGTTGGGTCCTATCCAGAGCTAGTGCAATGGCTGAGGTGTATCACCAGCATTTCGAAAACTGGGACTTCCATAAGGCAGGAAGAGAACTCGAGGACTTTGTAGTCAATGATCTGTCGAACTGGTATGTCCGTAGGTCGAGGCGCAGACTCTGGAGCGAGTCTGACAGTGAGGATAAGCGAGCGTGTCAACATACTCTGCATGAAGTTCTGATTCTAGTAAGTAGACTCATGGCTCCAGTCTCTCCATTCATGCCTGATGTGATTCACAGGGCTTTGGAAGGAAGCTCTGTTCATCTAGCAGATTGGCCTGTCGGATCTGAAATTGTTGATTCTAATCTTCCTCCTAGAGACTATTCCCTGGAGCAGCAGATGGAATTAGTCAGGGCATTAGCCGAGTCGGGGCGTAGAGTTCGTGTCGAGAATAATCGCAGACAGAGGTTGCCCTGTCGATTTGGTTGGATTGTGGGAGGCCCAGACCTGTCTGATTTCCACGATATCCTAGCAGAGGAGTTGAATGTAGAGGAATTGCTTACTGAGAATGATCTGGATGCTTTCCAAAGAATTGTCTTGGAGCCTAACAGAAAGTCCCTAGGAGCAAAGTGCAGATCTGACTTGCCGGCTGTTTTAGCGGAACTGGGGGCTGCGGATCCGGATTCCCTATTGCTGGAGATAGAAGCTGGAATCGCTGCGATTGAAGGTTATTCAATCACAATGGATGACATCGAGATTCGTCGAACAGAGAAGGAGGGTTATGCGGCTGCGACTCTATCCGGGGATGACTTCGGAGATGTTTCTCTCGTCCTAGACATGGATTTGAACGAGGAATTGATGTCACGGGGACTAGCAAGAGATGTGATAAGAAGAATTCAATCGAAGCGTAAGGATTTAGATTTGGAGGTTGAAGAGGGCATCTCACTTTCCGTATGGATTGATGGAGCTGTGCTGGCAGACGAAGACTGGACTCATGTACAGAGTGAGACTAGAGCTTCTACGGCTTCTCTGAATGAGGGCGATGTTCCATCTGGTGCAGACTCATTCGAGGTTGATGGTACCAAGGTCACTTTCGCCGTAGATTAGACAGTGCTGACACCGTACGAGATTGGCAGTAGTAATTCTACTCCGAAGAGAGGATCGGGGTCTGTGGAATCATGGTATGCAATGAAAGAGCCGCCGTCTGGGAGAATACCCATACTCGCAAAGTCGAATCTGATGTCGTTTCCAGCACCTGATGTGGAGTCTAGATCTCCTTGACCAAGGTAGGTTAGTGTGTCGGGTTCAAGTGAGTCTGAAAAACCGCGAACATGCCATGCAACATCGACATCTGGTCCTTCGGCGCTCTGGAATCTGATGTTTACGACCATAAGGTCGTGTACTCCACTTGAGTGCCATTCCCATTCTTCCAATTCTGTAGCAACTCCTGTTAGGTTGTAGTCCTGCATATCCCATGTCTCACCGCCATCCCAGGATATGTAGTGGGCGATTCCAACTCCGCCAGATAATCCTCCAAAGCAATGTAATGCAGTAGATGAGTCGAATGCGCAATACTGAGTTGGTAGGGATGATCCATTCAGAGTAGTTGCGGCCCACCAGTTGAGGGAAGTGTCAACAAAGGCATCCGTACCATCGACGAAGTAATCCGGGAAGTATAGGCCGCCAGATGGGACCGGGAAAGCCCGCATTTCCTTGTGCGGCTTGGTGAAATCCCACTCCGGTCCCAATGATTCAGCAGTTAGATCGACCTCGATGATGTCGAGATTTGCATCTCGATCGGGGAAATCGAAGTAATCGTAATTCAGGCCATCAGTAGAAATCTGGCCTCCGAGATTGGCAACCTGGTGCCAGAAATTGGAGATTACTAGGGTAGCCCATTCGCCATTTCCATACAAGCCACCATTGATTGGGCCGACGACTTCAACCTGCCAAGAACGATCGTAAAATGGCTCGGGAGTTCGATTGAAGCACCAACTCCACTCTTCGTCCTCTGCATCATAAAGGAAAGCGTAGAATTGGTCTGCACCGCTACTACTTGGATAAGGGAACCAGCCCATCGAAATTAAATCTCCATTGGTTGCTTGAACAATACTGCCCTCTCCTAGGCCTTCTTGGCCGGGGACAGTTGGTTTTGGCTCTCGGCATCCAATCTGAGAAAAGACACTAGGGCGATATTCCTGCCAAGTATGCCCTCGATCTTCTGACCAAGTTGGATATTCGCCGCCGAAGTTCAGAATCCACCCCTCTTTGGTGGCGGCCAGATAGTGTTCACAGCAATTTCCTCCCTCTTCGTTTCCGAAGACCGCCCAGCTTGAGTTGCCCCAAGATTGGTTACTGAATGGAGATCCAACATCAAACATTCTTGCGTCTTCGTGCCCCATGGGATCATCGACATAGATCATATCCTTGTCCCAGTCTGGAATAGAATTGCCAGAACTAGATTGGTTTCCGCCAGACATACAGCCAGCGAATGATACGGTGATTACCATAAGGGCCGCACAAGCCACTCTGCCGCAACGCTGCATGATTAACGCGAGTGATTCGCACTCAGTCAGTATTTCGGTTCTTCGCCTAATTGAAACTGGCAAAAATGTACGAATTTGTTGAAATCCTGCTTGAACTTTTCAGGGTTGGATTGAAGTTGAGTAATGACTCGTCTCTACCATGCGCAGAGCCTTCGCCATGACCCTGCTGATGATTATGATGACAATGATGCCGATGATGGCAGTGTCGGGCCAGACCGCTCCGACCGATTCTATCTACATCAACGAGATACTGGTTTCTCCGAATAACGAGAATTACGGAGGTACCGACTGGAATGGTGATGGCTCGATGGGAACTTACAGTGATCAGTATGTCGAGTTGCACAATCCAACTTCAGAGTCCGTCGACATCGGTGGCTGGTGGTTGGATGATATCGCCGATGGCGGCTCCCCTGCTTGCAGTATCGGATGGAATACAGTTCTAGAGCCGGGTTCATACATTGTATTCTATCGCTCATGGACCGGCATAGAATTCGACTACTGGGACGGAGATACCATTAGGCTGCTCGATGGATCTGGCATGGAAATAGACTCTGTAAGTTATGAAGGCGAGGATTCTGATTGGGATATTCCGTACGGATACGACTCGGGTGGAAACTGGGCAAAACTGTCCGATGGAAGTCCAACTCCAGGGGGCGCTAATGGCCAAGAATGGGGTGGAGCCAACCATTTGCAGGGTAACTGCTACCCTCCACAAGACCACATTCACAGAGGAGAGTACATCCTTGAGGGGCGCGTAGTCACTATGGAGTCGGAACAATCGGTAATCAATGACGGTAGGATTCTGGTAGTTGACGGTATGATTGAAGCGGTTTGGAGTGCGACTGATACTCCACCAGCCACTGCCCAGGGGGTGGTTTCAATACCAACTAGTGGCACTATTTATCCAGGATTTATTGACCCACATAATCATGCCAAGTACAACATTATTCCACTTTGGGATCATGGCACTGATGGCTGGGACAACCGCTACCAATGGCAAGCAGAGGACTCCTACAGAGATGCAAAGGATGTGGGTTGCTCACTCACCGATACTTCAGCAATGAGATTTGCTGAACTACGAGCTATCGCGGGAGGAAACACTGCACTACAAGGCAGTTCAACATCAAACACTGATACCTTTGAGACCATGCTTGCGAGAAATATCGAGTTGTATAACTTCGGTAGGGACTATATCCACACCAAGGTCACTGAGTTGGAATCAGATTATTCTGGCAATCACATCAAGGATGGTAATTCCTCAGGAGAACTGGATGCTTGGTTCCTCCATCTAGCCGAGGGTATTGACGAGTCCAGTAGGGCAGAATTCGATATCTTGGTTCAGAATGACTTGCTTGTTGGCGAGATTGTTGTGATTCATGGGACTGGACTAACTCAGGCAGAATTCGATGCCCTTGGTGATGTTGGAGGAAGCCTCGCTTGGTCACCGACATCAAATCTAATCCTGTATGGTGAGACGACAGATGTGGCTACTGCCAAGGCCGAGGGAGTCAATATCATGATTGGTCCTGACTGGGCTCCATCCGGATCTAAGAGTTCGATGCACGAACTGAAGACAGCAGATTGGTGGGATGAGAATGTCTTAGGAGACATATTCACAGATTACGAGTTGGTTCAGGCCATTACTACGAATATAGTCGATGCAATCGGATGGAATGATCAAACCGGTCGCATTCAAGCAGGATTGGCGGCGGATTTCGTAGTTCTCGATACATTCCATTCTGACCCCTACAGGAATGTCGTAGAAGCGATTGATCCTGATGTCAGACTAGTGGTAGTCGGCGGATTGGCTGTATTTGGCGATGTGGACATCATGCAAGCAATGGATGATGAGATTCAGATTATCGAGGGAGTTGGGTTCACCAAGGCCACGGATATCACCTATGATGGAGTGCCAGAAGCCCAGCAGACTGTCGATGAATTGCTAGCAGAGTTACAATCTTGTAACCAAGGAGCTCCTGTCCCTATCGAATACTTGTTCACACTTGGGGATGACCGTTATTTCGATGTATTGAACCGCTCCCTAACATTCCAGAAAGATCGTACTATCGACCTATGGGGGGACTATTACGATGTCGAACTGAACGAAGATGGTCATAGAGTCAGTGGTACTGTGGCCGGAGCAGGTCCGATTATCACCAACCCTGGAAATGGAGGTTCAGAAGATACTGAGGCATTATGCAGTGATGGAGTAGACAATGATGGGGATCCGTACATCGACTGTGATGACTTTGACTGCAGTGGAACAATGGTCTGCAGTGAACCGGAGCCTGAGCCTGAGCCTGAGTTGCCTGTACTTTGGAATACATATGGTCCACGAGGCGGTACCATACCTCATCCAACCACTATCGAAGAGGGGATTCATCTCGAGCAATGCATGTCGGATGCAAATACATTGGGCGATGCAGGCGTACCTGTCACTCCTTCTAGCAAAATTCTACTGTGCGGTGCAATCTTAGTGGTGATGCAGCCAACTGATGAGTGCATCGAGACCAGTGGATCATTCTGTAACCTCGAAGTGGCTGATGCAATTGCGGTTCCTGGACATATTTGCACAGATGCTGGAATTTACCCACAGGAGGTGACATGCAGGGCTGCTTGGTCATTCATTGATGTCGAGGGAGATGAGTCCGAACCGGAACCAGAACCGGAACCTGAAAGTGAGAGTTGGACGGATGGGGCGCTATTCTGGGTTGCTATATTCGTTGGACTCATTGTTATCGTAGGCTCTCTAGGAATTGTAAACTCAAACCTTAGAGAACGTGCTGACAAGGAGCCATCAGTGCTGATTACTGAGGAACAGTAGTCACCCTAGATGCCAAGTCGGGCCCTCAGGTCCATCCTCAACTATGACGCCCATCGAAGTGAGTTCGTCTCGGATTTCGTCGGCTCGGGCCCAGTCCTTGGACGCTCTGGCACTCTCACGCTCATCGAGTAGCGACTCGACTTTCTCGGCGACCTCTGCTCTATCAGACTCGGCTTGGGCCAAATTGGCAACAACTTCCCCAGAGGGAGGGAGTAGTCCCAACACATCTCCTGCGTTCTTCTCTAACCAAGTAGCTACATCTGAACCAGGTGTAGAAGATACCACTGCTTGGACCTCTATCATCGCGGCCCTAGTGTTGAAGTCATCATTCATTGCATCAGAGAAGCGTTCACTAGCGCCAGAAAGATCGGCCCCTGACTCATTCTGGGAAGAAAGTGAGTTGCCGTACGCATCTATGAGTCTGTCATAATGCATCGCCGCTTCTTCTAGGAACTCTGGGGTGAGGTCGATTGGATTACGGTAAGGTACACTCAGAAGAGCATATCGGAGGGCCAATGGGGCGTGGCTCTCGAATGCTTCACGAATGGTCCAGAAGTTTCCGAGGCTTTTGCTCATCTTCTCGCCGTCAATGTTTACGAATCCATTATGCATCCAGAACCCCACTACTGGTTCCGTCCCCGTGCAACACTCTGACTGGAAAATCTCTGCCTCATGATGAGGGAATCTCAAGTCATGCCCTCCTCCGTGTATGTCGAATTGTTCTCCAAAGTGATTGAGCGACATTGCAGAGCACTCGATATGCCAACCAGGTCTACCTTCGCCCCAAGGACTCTCCCATGATGGTTCGCCTGGCTTAGCCAGTTTCCAAAGAGCGAAGTCACGGTGATCTCTCTTTCCAGAGCCTGTCCCCCCTACTCTCCCGCCTGCTCCGGCTCTGACCATCTCAAGAGTTTGTCCGGTCAATTGGCCGAATTTCTCAGGGGCCGTGTCTATCTCGAAGTATACTCCATCATCTCCGACATACGCGTGACCCTTCTCTTTCAACTCGGAGATCATGTCAATAATCTCTGGAATAGTTTCGGTAACCCTGGGGTAATGGTCGGCTCTAAGGACATTCATTGCATCCATGACCTCTAGATAATCGTCGATGTTCCTATTAGCGACTACAGAGAAGTCAACTCCCTCAGAGTCAGAAATATCGAGTATCTTATCGTCGATATCGGTGAAGTTCTGTACATAGTCGACATCGTAGCCACTAGCCTCTAACCAGCGATGAACAACATCGAATGATAAGTAACATCGAGCGTGTCCCAAATGGCTTGGAGAGTATGGCGTGATTCCGCAGACATACATGCCCACCTTGCCGTCTTTGAGAGTTGAGAGTTCTCGCTTCTCACGCGTACGAGTGTCATAGACTCTCAGAGACATTGTGTGGTCTGCGTGGCTTATCGGTCATCAACCTCGCGCCGCTTCGACCAGTCCGGAGTACAGAACTTCATGGCCTGCCCTTTCCGGATGCCATTGCACGCCTAGGCAGAATCTCTTGTCCGATCTCTCTACAGCCTCAATCAGGCCGTCATGATCTGCAACACCGGTCACAGTTAGTTCTCCTGCATCGGCGACACCCTGATGGTGAGTTGAATTAGCATCGATTGAAGTACCCATCAGACTGGCAAGTAGTGACCCTTCTGCCGCAGAAACGCCATGCCTAGTCTCCACTCCATCGAAACCGCCATGCCCTTCATGTCCAGGCGTAGTGTCTAGATGCTGGTACAGCCTACCTCCATGCATCACACTCATCATCTGCATGCCTCTGCAAACTCCTAGGAAGGGCATATCTCTAGCAATAGCTTCACCGATTAGTTCCATCTCAGTCTTATCCTGATTAGGATAGAATTCTATGGTCATCTCCCCGGGCTCTTCGCCATAGGCTGAAGGAGATATGTCAGGACCTCCTGAGACAACAAGGCCATCTATCAGTTCCAGAATTTGGGTCATATCTCCGGCTGGAGGGATGATTAGAGGAATTCCTCCTGCCTTCTCAATCATTGAAATGTATGCCGAGGGGAGTATTGCTGCATTCCTGTGCCAATTCCCGTACACAGTATCTCTACAGAAACATGTGACTCCGATGACTGGCTTCATTACTTCACATCAGATTCTCTAAGCATCCTAGCATGCCTGAATGAGCGGATTCCTGCAAAGATGAATGTAGCCCCTATTAGGAGAAGAGCCAGTAAGGAAGCAAGGGTGAGTGATGAATCAGGAACTCCCATGCTCCAAAACATTCCAATGGGCATCATTACCATCGCCAATGCGACAATCATTGCCGTATGCATGTAGTGTCTGAGATTCTCATTATCTCGTTCCGCCATCACCCCTAGGCCAAGCATTGGGAATCCAACGAATGCAGGAATTGCAGCTGTTATCGAAGGAGGATCTGCGCTCTGCGTGAGGTAGGCGATAATTCCCCAAGCGACAAGTAAACCGCCAGATGCCATTGCAAACTTTGGAACTGTCAGCCCAACAAATGTAAACTCTTCATCCATATCTAATCGGCCTCCTGTCTCAGTTATTATCCTCACTTTCAGGCAGGCTCTTGAGAGGTTTCTGCATCAACTCGTGAATCTCTTTGTCACGAGCCACAATCTGCTCCCACATAATCTCGGCCACATCCAAGACCTCCATCTCCGCGCCAACTGAGTCGAGTCCGTCCTTAACCATCACCGAGCAGAATGGACATCCTACAGCTACCGTATCGCACCCTGTCTCAGCGAGTTCTTTTGCTCGAATCTCATTAACGCGCTTGTCTGCGTCCTCTTCCATCCACATTTGAGCGCCTCCGGCCCCACAACAGAATGAGTTTTCTGAGTGTTTTTCAGTTTCGACATCAACCCCTCCGATGACTTCTCTAGGTTCGTCGATAATTCCGCCTATACGGCCTAGATAGCAGGGGTCGTGGAATGTTATGCTGCGGCCATTCTTCTTGGCCTGAGGAAGTTTACCTTCATCCTGTAATTTGGCTAGAATCTCTGAGTGATGATAGACCTCAAGTCTGTCTCCGCCGTAGTCAGCATACTCCTTTCCGAGAGTGTGGAAGCAATGCGGGCAGGATGCGATTATTCTCTTGACTCCTAATTCTTGGAAGGTCATCATGTTGGCTTCAGCCAGCATCTGGAACAGGAACTCGTTGCCTGCCCTTCTAGCCGGATCCCCGGAGCATCCCTCTTGCATACCCAGAATTCCGACATCCAATTCAGCTTCCTTGAGTAGAGAGATTGTTGCTCTGGCTACCTTCTGATTGCGCTCATCGAAACTGGCCGCACATCCTACGAAGTAGATGTACTCGGCAGGCTCACCGACCTTGACATCGAGATCAGCAGCCCAGTCTGCCCTCTCGTGTGCTCCGAATCCATATGGATTCTGTGCCGCATCCATGTTATCGAAGGCGACATTGAGTTGTTCTGGATATTCCATCGTCTCCATCACAGCATTGCGCCGTAGATCAGTGAGTTTTGGGACATGTTCGATATAGAGAGGGCAGACATCAACACATGCATTACAAGTCGTACATGCCCAGACTGCTTCCTCTGTAATCCTCTGCATGATGGTCTCATCTGGGCTCTCTGAAGAGAGTAAGATTGGAGCATGGTCATTGGCGTAATTCCGAACATCATGTATGACCTGCATGGGATTGAGGCCTTTGCCTGAGGCGTACGCAGGACAGACATCTTGGCATCGAGCGCATGAGGTGCATGACCACCCATCGATTAGTTGCCTCCAAGAATAGTCGGTGTAATTGCTAACTCCGAATCCTATCGAATCCATCTCCAGAATATCATCCATCGGGACTGCTCTACCAAAGTCGTCAACTGCTAGTGGCCTCATCTTAGCAGTTGGACCTACATCATGGAAGAACACATTTGGTACAGCCATTACGAGATGCATGTGCTTGGACAAAGGAATTAGAAACAAGAAGACACAGAT
>CEVN01013773.1_pt1 | contig 19029 bp, 19 predicted proteins | sample 427041 | NCBI WGS metagenome assembly CEVN01 (sample SAMEA2623463, study PRJEB7988) | marine metagenome | biome: marine biome (ENVO:00000447); feature: surface water layer (ENVO:00002042); material: "saline water (ENVO:00002010), including plankton (ENVO:xxxxxxxx)" | depth 5 m
GGCCATTATCAACAAAAATACAAGTGAGTTGATCGTCTATCGCTTCAGATAATAGAGCGGCAACAACTGCGGAGTCTACTCCCCCTGACAAACCGAGTAACACTTCCTGGTCACCTACCTCTCTTTTGATCTCTTCGACTGCTTTCGTAATAATATTCTTAGAATTCCAGAGACCTTTACAATTTGATATATCTCTTACGAAATTCTTTAGTATTTGCTTGCCTTGTGGCGTGTGAGTTACCTCGGGATGAAATTGAAGCCCAAATATCTTCTTAGTAGGATGATACAAAGCAGCTATAGGACTGTTCGAGGTGGTCCCGCAAGATTTAAAGCCTTTGGGCAACTTAGAGACATGATCACCGTGACTCATCCATACATTGATCTTTTTAGCCTTAATTTTCTTAAATAAACCAGAAGCTTGGTTTTTTATTTTCAAATCGGCATGACCAAATTCTCTTTTATCAGCCAACTCAACCTTGCCACCTAATTGCTTAGCAATTGATTGCATACCATAACAAATACCTAGCACCGGTATTCCAAGATCAAATAGTTGAACAGGAACTTTTGGTGATCCTTTTTGTTTTACTGTCTCAGGTCCTCCAGAAAGAATAACACCTTTAGGGTCAAAATCTTTTATAGATTTTATGGAACTTTGGTGATGGTATATCTCACAATACACCCCGAGTTCCCTTACTCTTCTTGCAATGAGTTGAGTGTATTGAGAACCGAAATCAATTATAAGAATCTTATCGGCAAGTATATTCTTTGCCATAAGACCTTAACTTACTCTATAGTTTGGCGCCTCTTTAGTAACGCTAACATCATGAACATGGCTTTCACTAACTCCAGCAGAAGTTATTTGAACAAATTTAGGCTTAGTTCTCATTTCTTCTATGTCTCTTGAGCCTGTATAGCCCATACTTTGCCTCAAACCTCCAATCATTTGATGTATCACTGCTTGAAGCCAGCCTTTGTAGGGTACTCGACCCTCTATCCCTTCAGGAACTAACTTTTCTGTAGCCTCTGCGCTATCTTGAAAATATCGATCAGATGAGCCTTGCTCTCCTGCCATGGCACCAATCGATCCCATTCCTCTATAGGATTTATAACTTCTGCCCTGATAAAGTTCTAATTCACCTGGCGCTTCCTCTGTACCAGCCAAAATGCTTCCTAACATGACGGAATGACCTCCGGCAGCAATGGCTTTAGCTATATCTCCAGAGAATCTAATTCCACCATCTGCTATAACAGGAATATTTTTCTTAGTTAGAGCTTCTGTTACTTCAGCAACTGCCGTTATTTGAGGCACCCCAACACCAGTAACGATTCTTGTAGTGCATATAGAACCCGGGCCTATTCCAACTTTTACTGCATCCGCACCAGCTTTGGCCAATGCAAGAGCGCCTTCGGCGGTGGCAACATTACCTCCAATGATTTCTACATCTTTAAAATTCTTTTTTATTTCAGAAATTGTTGATAAGACTCCTTCAGAATGGCCATGCGCACTATCAACCACAAGAACATCCACTCCGGCTTCAATTAAAGCTTCGCATCTTTTAATTGTATCTAATTTTGTACCGATGGCTGCTCCAGCTAACAACCTACCCTCTTCATCGCGAGCAGCGTTAGGGAAATCTAAAGATTTATTTATATCTTTTAATGTCACTAAACCGGTTAGCTTGAAAGAATCATCAATTAGTAAAATCTTTTCAATTCTATTTTCTTGTAATAGTTTCTTAATTAAATCAGCACTTTCTCCCTCTTTAGCGGTCACTAATCTGTCTTTAGGAGTCATTATCTCAGAGACTTTAGCTGTAGAGTTTTCCTGATATTTAAAATCTCTACTAGTAACTATCCCTACAAGGTTTCCGTCATCGACAACTGGCATACCAGATATATTTAATTCTTTTGTTAACTGTATTAACTCTCCAACTTCGTTATCAGATCTAATTGTTATCGGATCTCTTACAATACCACTTTCGTACTTTTTAACCTTCTTAACTTCAGCTGCCTGATCTTCTAGAGAAAAGTTTTTATGAATAATACCAATTCCGCCTAATTCACTTAAAGCAATACCCATACGAGACTCTGTTACTGTATCCATAGCTGCAGACAAAAGGGGTATATTTAAATTTAGATTTTTAGTAAGACGTGTTTTTAATTTTACGTCTTTAGGAAGGACATCAGAGTGATCAGGCACTAAAAGAACGTCATCAAAGGTGAGAGCTTGGTTAACAATGCGTAACATCTTTAAATTATACAGAAAAGAGTAAACTTTTATATAGGGTAAAAATTATAATCTTATATACTTAGAGTAATTCAAAGCAAAATAGATTCAAAATTAAGGAAAAAATATGATTTCAGAATTGCAAAAGCCAATTGGTTCGGGTTTTGGAGCTAAAAGTGAGCCAACCGAGGTGCTTGAAGGAATAGATTTAAATGGAAAAGTTGCTTTAGTAACTGGCGGTTATTCTGGGATAGGATTAGAAACTACAAGAGCTTTATCCGACTGTGGCGCTAGAGTGATAGTTCCTGCCAGAAGACGTGATATCGCAATAGATGAGCTTGAAGGAATTATTAATAAAGAAGATATTCTTAATCTAGACTTAGCTAATCCTAATTCTGTTTATAAATTTGTAGAAGAATTTGTAGATAATGGAATAACTTTAGATATATTAATAAATAATGCTGCTGTAATGGCTTGCCCACAAATGCTTACTGATAATGGTTGGGATTTGCAATTTGCTGTTAATCACATAGGGCATTTCATACTAACCAAAGGACTGTTGCCTTCATTGTTGCAATCAAATGAATCAAGAGTAGTAACGCTTTCTTCCACAGGACATAAACTTTCCGGCATAAGATGGGACGATATTCATTTTGAGAATGATTATGATAAATGGCAATCCTATGGACAGTCGAAAACTGCTGCAAGCCTTCTGGCAATTGAGTTAGATTCAAGGATGAAAAATGAAGGAATAAGAGCATTATCAGTGCATCCTGGTGGCATCTTTACACCCCTTCAACGACACCTTCAAAAAGAAGAAATGATTGCGTTAGGATGGCTCAATGAAGATGGAGAACTTTCTGAAATGGCAGCAGCAGGCTTTAAATCAGCAACCCAGGGTGCCAGTACTACTTTGTGGTGTGCCACTAATCCAATGCTTAGCGACATTGGTGGAGTTTATTGCGAAAACTGTGACGTAGCTGCTAGAGAAGATGATGGACCTAATGCTAGATATGTTGGTGTAGCAGATTGGGCTATAGATACCGAAGAAGCTAATAAGTTATGGGAAGAGACTGAAAGAACCTTAGCTTCGTTATAAATTAATAAACTATGAAAAAATTTTTCGGTTGGAAGATAGTTGCTTTGGCATTCTTTTTAGATTTTTGTGCAGTTGGCTATTCTTTTCAATCATTTCCCGTAATAGTCTTAGAATTATCTCAAGAATTTTCTTTATCTAGATTTCTAGCTACCTTACCTATACCCCTGTTCATGATTATGTCTTCTCTTTTTATGCCCTTCGTCGGTAGATTTTTAGATCAAGGCATTATTAGATCTATTTTAATCACTGGAGCTTTGGTTTACGGATTATCATTAATCTCTCTTTACTTTGTCTTTAGCTACCTTAGTTTCATGCTTATTTTTACTTTGCCCATGGCACTAGGCGTAACCATGATGGGCAATATATCCGTTTCAAAATTAATTTCTCTTTGGTTTAGAAAATATACTGGTAGAGCTTTGGGTATAGCTTCAGTAGGTGTTTCTTTTGCTGGTTTTGTATTCCCCAACTTAACAAGCTTTTTGCTAGGCGATTTAGGTCTTTCTTGGAGAGAGGCTTATCTAATTTTTGGAATCTTGATTATCTTGATTAATATACCAGTTGTTCACTTTTTCATCATCAATAAGCCTTCTGATATTAACCAGATACCTGATGGGGAAGATCTCACGCATGATGAAGAAGATTCTTCTGGTGTTGACTGGACAATTCCAGACCTACTCAAAGACAGAAATTTTTGGGTTTTAAGCCTAGTCTTTGCTATACAGTTTTGCTCAATGATGGGGATTCTTTCCCATTTAACTTTCTTTTCAGAAGGTGCTGGTTGGAGTCAAGCTTGGGCTGCATTTATCTTTAGCATGTACGCTTGGCCAGCTATGTTTAGCAAAGTCTTCTTTGGCTGGTTAGTAGAAAATAAGATAGATGTAAGAATTGCAGTATCCGTAGCTGTATTGATACAAGCTATAGCTACATTATTAATGATCTTTGTAGAAAGTCCTGAACAGATGGTAATTTTGGTTATGATTTTTGGTTTTGGGGGAGGCTCTGCTCTGCCTTTAAGTAATATTTTATTTAATAAAGTTTATACTAATAAAAGTTTTGGAAAAGCAAGAGGTGCGGCTCAGCCCTTTATATCTATTTTTCAAATCAGTGGAACTTTAGTAGCTGCAAGAATGTTTGATGTATTCGGTAATTACGAATTAGCTTTCTTAACTTTAGGTTTTATTCTTATCGTTCCAATTATTGCAATTTGGTTCATGAAAGAGGAATCTAAATTAACTCCTTAATTAGTTTGTCTAGCTCTTCTACAAATTCTAAAGGTTTGTCCAACATCAAATGATGTTGTGCGTCTTTTAATTCAATTACGGGAGAAGTTTCAGGCAAAAGTTCTAACATTTCTTCTAGTGCGTTTCCGCCAGTATCAAATTCAGCCGTATTTTCTCCATACATAAAACCTACAGGGCACGATAAATTGTTCAAAGCTTCACTTTGTTTATTTCCTATAATTAAGTGATCATAAGTTGAAGGGTCAAAACTCCATCTCCAACCTTGATCGGTCTTAGTTATAGATCTTTCAGCTATATAATCTAGTAAAAATTGATTTTGACATTCTTGGGGAGGCATTAAACGAAATCTTTGTAATATTTCTTCTTTGGTATCTCTAAATTTAGGTGGGCCAGCTGGAGCCATATTCTCATACCATTCGTAATGATTTTCAGGCTTTCTTACCACGAAATCTACCAAGATTAATGAAGACATTTCAGGAGAATATTTTTCTGCAGTAGCTAAAGAAATCATCCCTCCAAAGCTATGACCAACTATTGTCGGATTGTCCATTTTTAATCCTTTCGCCACACCCCAAATGTCCTCAGCAAAAGTCATCTTGTCATATCTTGGTCTCCAATCACTTTTGCCCATACCGCTAAAGCTCATAACAGCAAAATGATATTGATCAGCTAATAATCCTCCTATGAATTTAAACCAATGCGCGTGAGCATGATTTCCATGGACCATGATAACTGAAGGATTAGATTTATTGCCCCATTCCATAAAATGAATATTTGCGCCTTCAACTTCAATAAAATCGTCTCTATGATCCTTAGCTAAAGCGTCTTTAAACCATTCCGGTTGTTGAGTAATAACTTCCATTTTTTTCTGATAATGTCCTTTTAAGGCGAGGATACTAAATGATTAAATAAATGAATCCAAGTCCTAAAAACATGATCAATCGAATTAATATTTTTTAGGTATTTAAAAGATCTGTTTTAGCTGCTGCTATAAAATCATTTTTATGAAGTCCGCCTATTTTATGCGTCCACCAGGTTACTTCTACCCTTCCCCATTCTAATAATATAGCTGGGTGGTGATCTTCTTCTTCAGCTAATTCTGCAACTTTATTTGTAAAGGAAACTGCTTTCGCATAGTTTTCAAAGTTAAAAACTTTATTTAATTTCAGCACTGATTCAGTGGTAATGGGTTGCCAATCAGGTATTTCCTTGAGTAATTCTGGAAGTTCATCATCAGTAACTCTGGGAGCATCGGCTCGACACGCTACGCACTTTTGTTTAATTAAATCTGACATCTTTTTACTTACTTATTCCGCCTTTAGTTAATTTTGAAGGGTCTAATAGTTTTTTCAGTCTAGATTCCGACAAATCAGTTTCTTCAACTGCAACATCAATTATTGGTCTACCTTCTTTATAAGCTTTTTTAGCTATCTCTGCAGCTTTTTCATAGCCAATAATAGGATTTAAGGCAGTAACCAATATAGGATTCATGGATAAAGATTCCACAATATTCTTCTTATTTACTTTAAAAGTTTTGACCCCCTTAGCTGAAAGTACATTCATTGCTCCAGCTAATAAATTAATACTTTTTAAAAGGTTATAAGCTATTACGGGTAACATGACATTCAATTGAAAGTTGCCTGCCTGAGCAGCTATAGTAATAGTCACATCATTACCAATTACATCAGCTGAAGCCATGGTTACTGCTTCAGGTATAACAGGATTTACTTTTCCAGGCATAATACTGCTGCCTGGCTGCAAAGCCTGGAGTTCTATTTCCGAAAATCCTGCTAATGGTCCACTATTCATCCATCTTAAATCATTAGAAATTTTCATTAATATTACAGCTAAGTTTTTTAATTCCCCTGACAATTGCACTGAGCAATCCTGGGCACTTAGTTCATGAAAAAAATTCTCACTTGGAACACATTTATTACCTGAAAGTTTTGTCATTTCTTGCGCAAAATACTTTGCAAATTGTTTATGGGCATTAATACCACTACCTACAGCAGTTCCGCCCTGAGGAAGCTCAAGGAACCTCTGTTCTATAATACCTAACATATTTCTTGAGGCTCCGAGCTGACTCGTCCAAGCCCTTAGTTCATCCGAAAGGTCAATAGGCATAGCATCCATTAGGTGAGTTCTTCCTGTCTTGACAAGACCTTCTACTGATTTAGCTTTCTTCTCAATTTCATTTATTAAATTATCTAAAGCAGGATAAAGTTTTTTTGTAAGATCCATATGAGCACTTACTTTAATAGCAGTGGGTATTACATCATTACTGCTCTGACTCATATTTACATCGTCGTTAGGACTAACTGGAGTCTTTGCATATTTACTAGCTAAATTTGCAATCACCTCATTAGCATTCATATTTGAACTAGTACCAGACCCTGTCTGAAAAACATCTATAGGAAATTCTTTGTGGTGTTTCTCTTGCCATACTTCTTTGGCCGCTTTGGAAATAGCTTTGGCTTTTTTTGCTGGCAAAAGCTTTAATCTTAAGTTAGCTCTAGCTGCAGCATCTTTAATTATGCCTAAAGTGCTAACAAAAGATTTAGTAAAAGGAAAATCCATCTTTATTCCGCTTATAGGAAAGTTATTAACAGCTCTTTGAGTTTGCGCTCCCCACAAAGCATCTTTAGGAACTTTCACTTCTCCCAAACTATCTTTTTCAATTCTAATTTTTTTTGTAGCCATAACGTTTGATATCTTTTTGATAGGATATATTTTAACAAATATGCTAGATTATCGTTCTTATTTCATTATTAAAGTTTTAGAGGGTAAAAATGAAAAAAATTGACACTTCTGCAGGTAAACTCCCACAAAGGGAAAAAGGTTCTCTTGTCCCACAAGAATTCAAATCAATTGATGAAGAAAGAAGACATAATCTTGAAAGATTAGCTAGTGCATTCAGAATGTTTGCTCATTTTGGATTTGATGAAGGTCTGGCGGGACATATAACCTACAGAGATCCAGAGTACAAAGATCACTTTTGGGTTAACCCATTTGGGGTTCACTTTGGTCAAATGTGTGTATCTGATCTACTTTTAGTCAGCCATGAAGGTGATATAGTGCATGGTGATAGACCAGTAAATAATGCTGCCTTTGCCATTCATTCTAGGTTGCATATGAAGCACGAAAATTTAAATGCTGCAGCCCATTCACACTCAATGTATGGAAAAACTTTTTCTACCATGGGAAGGATGCTCGAACCAATCACACAAGACTCTTGCGCTTTCTATGATAACCATGTTTTGTTTGATGATTTTACAGGGGTTGTTTTAGAGACTGATGAAGGAGACAGAATAGCAGACGCCCTTGGTAATAAAAAAGCAGCTATATTAAAGAACCATGGTCTTTTAACTACAGGCAAGACTGTTGATGAAGCAGCTTGGTCTTTTTTATCAATGGATAGATGCTGTCAATCACAACTTCTTGCAGAAACTGTTGGTCAAATGGAAAGGATTCCAGACGAAGTTGCAGAAACAACTAGAGGTCAGGTTGGGTCTGAGTTTGGCATGTGGGCAAGCTACCAGCCTATATATGATCTCATGCTGAAGAAAGATGATAGTTTCTTGAATTAAGCTTTTTTAATAGCTTCTTTCATTCTATCCACTGATCCATCTACGAAGCCCCAATTGGACATGTATTCAATGAACTTTGGTGAAAGCCCCTCTTGGGTTAGATAATCTACCGAAACTGGTATCTGAGAAGGAACAAATTGATCGTCTTCTTCATACAACTTCGGGAAATCATGATGCAATATTGCTGCCCTTCCTAACATTATCCAATCAACACCTTCTTCTAATGCTTTTGTCACATCTTGTGGGGTTCTTAAATTACCTGCCACACCTAACCTTGTAGTGCCTCTTTCTAATTCACAAAAATGCTGGATTAGGGTCTTACCCTTAAATTCTTCCTCTTCAGGTTCTTTAAAACAATCCCATAAAGACATATCTAAAAAATCAAGATCTCCAGAGGTCATCAAGTCTGAAGCAAGTTCCTTTGACTCCGATAGCATAATGCCAAACCTTTCTGAAGAAAGCCTCACACCTAGCATGAAATCATCTCTGCATTCTCCTCGAACACCTTCAATTATTTCTTTAAGTAATCTATTACGATCTTCAAAACTGCCTCCATATTCATCATCTCTAACATTTACTTCTCCACTGAGGAATTGACATAATATGTATCCATGAGCTCCGTGGAGTTCAACCCCATCAAAACCAGCTTTATCAGCTCTAACCGCTGCCTTAATAAAATCATCTCTTAATCCATGAACTTCATCTAAGCTTAGACCACGTGCCGAAAATTCTTCATTTGCTGAAGGACAAACAGGATCTTCTCCTATTAATTCTTTAGGGGATCTCATACCTGCATGGTGCAGCTGAGCAATTGCTACACTATTATGTGCTTTAATCTCACTAGCTAGTCTTGTTAAACCTTCTAAATGACTATCCGAAAAGAAACCTAATTGGCCTGGGAACCCCTTGCCTATAGCCTGCACATGAGCAGCACAAGTCATAGTTAATCCAAAGCCACCTTTTGATCTCATGGTAAGCCAATGGAATTCTTCTTCTGACATAACCCCATCTTCGTGACTTTGACTATTCGTAAGTGGAGCTAACATAAACCTATTTTTCATCTTAGGTCCCCTATCAAAAGTTAAAGAGCTTAAAGCTTTAGTCATTTAATAACTCCTCTACTTCCCAAAGCTTGTCTTTACCAAAAAACATTTCATCTCCAACAAAAAAAGTTGGTATGCCAAAAACACCTCTTTCTACCGCTTCTTCAGTATTTGCTATTAATTTTGCTTTAACTTCTGGATCTTGCATCTGTTCCATAAGCTTTTCTGCATCAAAGCCTGATTCTTCAAATGCAGACTTAATAACCTCAGGATCATCCATTTTCTTAGGCTCTTCCCACATATGCACTAAAACTTTATCTATATAGTCTTCTAAGAATCCATCATTCTGTGCTGCAATAGCTCCTCTAATTATTTGCAAGCTAATTACTGGAAAATGAGGATTCATTTTAAATGCTTGAAGTCCGTGCCTTTCAATGAATCTTTGCATTTCTAAATTCTGGTATTCATTTTTATTTTTAACTCCTAAGAATTGCTCCATGGGAGGTTTATTGTTTGTTCCTTTGAAAATACCACCCAATAAAACTGGAATGTAATTAACTGTAGCACCAGTTCTTTCTTTAATTGATTGCATCACTTTATGACTTAGATAAGCATTAGGGCTCGCAAAATCAAAATAAAAATCAACTTGTTTTGACATAAAATACTCCTTAATTAATCTTGGTTATTTATAAGCTCCTCTTCAACAGATTCAATCATATCAAGAATTGAAGAATAATCACGACTTGCGCAACTTCCATTCATAAAAGAATTAAATTCTTCATCGGATACTCCATTACCATCTCCATAAGATAAGCCAAACAAAGTTTCACACTTTTGTTGATTATCCAGTCTTGGGTCAGATTCCAATTTGTTTAATAGATAATCAATCGAATACTCAGTATCTTCCATGAAGATACCTTGGTCATTCTCAGAATCGAAAACAATGTATTTTTCTTTTGGGGCTAAAGACCATTTTTTCCATTCCGGTAAGTCATTATTTCTTCCTTTACCAGGACTGCCTGTGTATGCAAATTCAGCCCAATAAGATTGAATCTGTTCTGAAAGCTTTTTTGCAGCCGGATAGGCCTCTTCTCCAAATAAAAAATTTCTAACTAGATAACTGTCAAAAGAACCGAATACAAATAGTATCTCCATGGCATGAGCAGCTCCTATTAGTTTAGATAAATCCATTTCATCAATAGTGCTCAGCTCATCCCAATCAAACCTATAAGCATAGGTATTTTCATGGCCTGATTCAGCTAATAATCTAGATGGTGTATCCACTGCTCTTTGCTTCCAAAAAGATGAACCATAAAAATTTATCGCTTCGTAGTAGTCTAAATCAATTATTTTAAGTGGCATTTCCTCTATGCCTGCAGCTTTATATAAACCTGTCGCCGGTCCCCACTCCACAAAATTCCTATTCATCGAATTAAAGAATTTATTCTCATCTTTATTCGTTCCAGTGATGATAGGTACTCTTTTGAAATTAGAATTATTAAAAGCTTCTTCTATACCACCTTGCAAAACAACTAAACCATCTGGAAATACTCTTGTCATTCCGTCTCTTTTTGGACCAGCGTCATTCATGGCGTTCATTAAAGCTTCGGGAGGCTGAGCGTAAAGGAAAGCTTTGATTTCTTCTCTAGTCATGTTTAGTTGGATTTCTTTTGCCGCTTTAATGTTGTTAGCTTTTCCATCTTGAATAAGTAGATGATTTAATATTTCTAACCCACTAACTGTTGGCGCTATACCATCTTCAGGCAAATAACTCTCAGCAGCTTCTATGGAAGAAACAGACATTATTCCACTCTCTACAATAACTTTGTGAAACAGTCCTTGAGCTAAAGGAGAAGCAAAGATTGCAGCAGAATTATGACCGCCTGCTGACTCTCCAAACACAGTAACATTGTTAGGGTCTCCCCCAAAGTGATGAATATTTTTGTTTATCCATCTCAGTGCCATAATAGTATCCAAAGTCCCGTAATTTCCCGATCTATCTTCTAGGCTAGAATCCTCATTATGTAATGCTGGATGCCTAAACCAACCTAAAGAACCCATTCTGTACTGAATCGTTACTACAATTACATTGTGATTTGAAACTAAGGAACTAGGGTCATAAGTATGTGCGCTTCCTACTACATTAGCCCCTCCGTGTATCCACATCATAACTGGTAATTGATCTGAAAACTGTTCAATCTGCTCCTTGGAAAGTTTAGGTGTCCATATATTTAAATATAAACAATCTTCACTTCCACTCCATTGACTTTCGCTATTTTCAAAAACAGATCCTCTTTGAAAACACGCTTGCCTAAATTCAGTAGCTTCGAGTCTTCCGTTCCATGGTTTTGCTTCTTGTGTTGCTTTCCACCTTAAATCGTCGACAGGTGGTGTAGCGAATGGTATTCCTTTCCATGTGTAAGTATTATTTTCACCATTTAGACCTATCAGTTCACCTTGATCTGTGGATCTTAGGGAATCCATTTCTAGATTATTTCCACAAGCAGTTAGAATATAAATTGTACCTAAGAAAACTAATTTTAATCTTTTCATCACTCCCCCGATTTATTTTTTATTATAAGTAAGAATTTAAATTTTAATGAAATAAAAGAACTAATTTCTACACTGCATTAAAGCTTGCAAGCAGGTCCCATGTCTCGTAAATTACATCATGAATTTAAGTTTCAAATATAGGGAGAGCAAGTATGCAAATTGCACCAATACCAACTTTATCAGATGAGATAAATGATATTCGCTTAAGAACTGCGGATATAGTAGCAAATAGGATTATTCCAAACGAAGGAAAAATTTATGCTGGGGGAGATAAATCAAAAAAACTAAGAAAAGAAATTAATGAAGAAGTGAAGAAACAAGGTTTATGGGCTCCTCATTTGCCAGAAGAATATGGTGGTATGGGAAATGGTTTCCTTGTACATGCTTACATGAATGAAGTTCTTGCCTGGTCTCCTCTAGGTAATAGATTATTTGGAGTAATTGCACCTAACTCTGGTAATCAAAAAATACTAGTTAAATATGGCACCGATGAACAAAAGAAAAAATGGCTTATTCCATTAATTAATCAGGAGATGGAATCTGGATTCTCTATGACAGAACCTGATTCTGCTGGATCAGACCCTAGATCGCTCACCACAACTGCCGTGAAAGAGGGTGACGAATGGGTTATAAACGGGCATAAAATAATGACATCCAATGGGCAAAGAGCTGATTTCCTAGTTGTCATGTGTAAAACAGAAGACGATGAAGGTGGTGAGGCAAATCAGAAGATGACGCAAATAATAGTTCCGACTGACACTCCTGGAGTAAACAGAATAAGATCAGTTCCTATATGGGGCCATACTGGCGGTGATCATATGGAAATAAAATATGAAAATGTCAGAGTGCCTTTGGAAAATGCTCTTGGTGCAAGAGGATCCGGTCACCAAGCTGCGCAAGACAGACTTGGTGCAGGAAGAGTTTATCACTGCATGAATACGATAGGCCAAATGTGGAGAGCCTTTGACATTATGGTTAAATATTCTACTGAAAGAGAAGTGCACGGAGGAAAGTTAGAAAGTAAACAATTTATTCAAGGCTTTATAGCTGACTCATACATGGATATACAAGCGTCAAGACTAATGACAATCCATTGTGCTGAAGTGATGGATAAAGAAGGTGATGCAAGAGTAGATATATCAGCTATCAAAGTCTTTGTTCCTGCAGCAGGAACAAGAGTTGTAGATAGAGCAATCCAAATGCATGGATGGAGAGGAGTCTCTAGTGACACGCCTTTAGCTGGTATGTATCAAGGATTTAGGACTCTTAGGTTAGCCGACGGTCCTGATGAAGTTCACAGAATACTTATAGCTAAAGAAATCTTAAAAAAATACCACGATGGTTTGTCTTGGGATTTTGGAGTTTAAGGATTACTGAAAGGTATTAACTTGACTGTTGAAGTTGAAGTAGCAACTAAAGAATTTTCTTGATAAAGCTTACTTGCCATAAAGGCAGTACTTTTCCCTAACTGCACGACCTCCGCTGTACAAAGGAGTTTCCCTGGCTTTGACGGAGCCAAGAAACTTACATTGATATCTAAAGTCATTGGTAAAACTTTAAAGTCGAAAAGACCCATAAGCAAATGCGCCATGGGAGCATCTAACATACCAGTAACAAAACCCCCTTGAACGACACGCCCTTCTGAATGCGTGAATTCATACTTGGCTTCAAATTCAACCTCAATAGAAGGAGGTTCAGAAGTAAAACTTAAAACTTTCATCCCTAATGTCTCAGTACAAGGTGCTCTATTAGCATGAAAGGCTTCAAGTATTTTTTGATCACTCATGAGTAAACTCCATTTTAAGTAAGTTTACCTACAGTTTGTTTATTTATGAAGGTATAAAAATGGTGGAAGATGAAACTTTAGCTGCGCCCAACCAAAATTATTATTAAGTTCCATCTTCCATTGATGGTGCAGGATACAGCTTTATTTAGCTATTGCAGTGTTAAATGGGCCAAACCGTATCCTGCATATTGGCTGAGAGTGTTTACCTTGGAGAGGATTTCTGGGGAGAAATATATACAACTCTCAACCTAATTTGATATTAAGAGAAAGTAAACGTTTTAAAGGTTTTATTCTGGGGAGAATGAGGATCCCTTAATATCACTGCGAATTATATCTAAATATAAATAATTTGTATAGTATTAATCAAAAAAAATTTAAAGTTTTTACCAGTGGTCGGGACGGCTGGATTTGAACCAGCGACCACCACACCCCCAGTGTGGTGCGCTACCAGACTGCGCCACGCCCCGATTATTTAATGGCTTTTAAAAGTTCCTCTAACTCCTCTATGATTTTTTCTGAAGAGTCATTTGTAGATAAATTCTCTTTGGTTGAACTTAAGTTCTTCTTTACACCAGAAATTGTAAATCCCTCTTTATACAATAGCTGCTGTATCTTTCTTATCAACTGAATATCTTTCTTTTGGTAGTATCGTCTATTTCCCTTTCTTGTAATTGGTTTTAAATTCTTAAATTCAGTTTCCCAGAATCTTAGAGTATGAGGCTTAATCTCACATAATTCTGATACCTCACTAATTGAATAATATTTCTTTTCAGGAAACGAAATTTCTTTAGTCATTTTGAGAATCTATCTTCTTTCTCAATTTATTGCCTGCCCTAAAAGTTACTACTCTTCTAGCAGAAATGATTACGTCTTCTCCGGTTTTAGGATTTCTGCCTGGCCTAGACTTTTTGTTTAATAGCTCAAAATTTCCAAACCCAGATAACTTCACTTCTTCATTCCTTGCTAAAGAATCTTTTATTTCATCAAAAAAATCTTCGATTAGCTTCTTAGACTCACTTTTATTAAGACCTAATTGAGTATGCAGATACTCTACTATATCTGCTTTGGTTATTGTCTTCGCCATTAGTTTCTTAAATACCCACCCAATTCTTTCTTTACTGAGTTTACAATCAATTCAACTACCTTATCAATCTCAGAATCCAATAAAGTATTTTTTGAGGATTGCCAAATTAAAGTAAAGCCAATACTTTTTTTGTTTGCTTCTATGCCCTTTCCTTCATATACATCAAATATGCTAGCCGTCTTTATGTATTTTCCTGCTTTAGCATTAATAAGACTGCTCAATTCTTGACCTGTGACTGCTTTATCAACGACAAAAGATAAATCTCTCTGGATTGAGGGAAATTTAGAGAAATTTTTAAACTTATTTATTGGTCTTATCTTCAGCGCATCTATATCTAATGAAAACAGAAATACGTCTTGCTTAAGGCCCAAATCTTCTAAGATAGTTGGAGAAACAGCACCAAGATACCCAATGATTTTAGAGCCATCAAAAACACCAGAAGAAATACCTGGATGAAAAAATTCAAATGATTTCGATTCAAAATTAATTTCTAGATCAAAGCTAGATAATACCTTCTCAACAACTCCCTTTACATCATAGAAAGTTACTTTTTTTGGTTTATCTAACCAATGATTTGCAGATGAATTCCCATACACTAAACCAGAAACTCGATTTTTTTCAGTTAGCTTATTAGTTTTTTTATTAAAAACAGATCCAATTTCAAATAATTTCTGAGATTCTAATCCATTATTTAAGTTATGAATAAATGCATTAATCAAGCCAGGAAATAAACTAGATCTCATATATTTCATATTCTGAGAAATAGGATTTTCCAGTTCTATCATTTTTTTAGATTCACCAAAAACTATTTCATCTTCTTCACTTATAAAAGAGTAATTGATAACTGCATTAAATCCCTGAGATACAAGAGAAGTAGAGATCATACTATCTTTAGATTCTCTATTTCGAGTAGCTTTTGGTTCAAGAGGTAATATTGGTAAAGTATCATATCCCTCTAACCTTGCCAATTCCTCAACTAAATCAGCTTCTATTTCAATATCGTATCTCCATGATGGGGAAGAAATATCTAACTTTCTTGATTTATTATTAGGATTCATACCTAGACCAGTAAAATATTTCTTTGCGGTCTTACTGGTGATATTGGTGCCAAGAAGTCGATTCGCTTTATTTAGATCTAATGAAACCTTTTTTGGTTTAGGTAATGAATTTGTTAATTTACTCTCTGTTATTTGTCCAAACTCTCCTCCTAATGTTTCATGCAGAATTGCGCTTGCTCTTTCAATAGCTAGTTCCTGTATTTCGTAATCCACTCCTCTTTCAAACCTTATAGAAGCATCCGTTTGAAAACCAAACCTTCTAGCTCTTCCTCTTACTGCTGATGGCTGAAAAAAAGCACTTTCAAGGAAAATAGATTTACTGCTGTGAGTTACGCAAGTATTTTTTCCGCCCATGATGCCTGCGAGGGCTATTGCTTTCAGATCATCGGAAATAACTAGACAGTCCTCACTTAAATTTATTTTTTGATCATCCAATAAGGTCAACCTTTCATCCTTTTTGGCCTTTCTGACACTAATATTTCCTTCTAACTTCTCTCTGTCAAATGCATGAAGAGGCTGACCTAGTTCTAAAAGAATATAGTTAGTAACATCTACAACTGGATCAATGAGTTTCTGGTCACTTAAAATTAATCTTTCAGCTATCAATGGAAGGGTTTCCGCTTTAAGGTCTATATTTTTTAATGATCTTCCAACGTATCTTGGAGCTTCAGGGCATACTTTAATTTTTATGTCTTCTTTGAAAGAGCTTTCAATTCCACTTGAAGCTGGTTTCTTTAACTTTAAATCATTAATTACAGCCAACTCTCTTGCTACACCATAAACACTGAAGCAATCTCCTCGATTAGGGGTTATATCTAATTTTATAACAGAGTCTTTTCCTGTTAATTTTGAATTAAAGACATCATATCCATCTACTTCAATACCTGCCATTGTCAGTTGAGAACAAATATCTTCAGTAGATAAATTTAAATCAATGAAGTCTTTAAGCCAATTTCTACTAAACTGCATATCAGAATTGTTTTAAGAATCTGTAGTCATTTTCAAAGAAAAGACGCAAATCAGGAATGTCATATTTCAGCATTGCCATTCTTTCAACACCTAATCCAAAAGCGAAGCCGCTATACTTTTTAGTGTCCACACCAACCATTTCTAATACATTTGGATGAACCATGCCACAGCCTAAAACTTCAAGCCAGTTTTGCTCCCACCTTATATCGGCTTCAGCAGATGGTTCAGTAAATGGGAAATAAGATGGTCTAAATCTAAGCTCAACCTCCCTCCCAAAAAAATCTTGTAAGAAATCATTTAATAAGCCTTTCAGCTGAGCGAACGAAGCACCTTCTTCTACCACCAATCCTTCTATTTGATGAAACATAGGCGTATGAGTTAAATCTGAATCCTTTCTATATACCTTTCCAGGGCATATTATTCTGTGAGGAGGACTCTTGTTCTCCATTGTTCTAATTTGAACCGGAGAAGTATGTGTTCTTAAAAGTCCAGAATCCTTTAGATAAAAAGTATCATGCATATCTTTTGCTGGATGATCTTCAGGAACATTTAAGGCCTCAAAATTATAGTAATCCGTTTCTATTTCAGGTCCAGATTCAATCTCAAATCCTATTGACTCAAAAAAACTACTAATCTCATCTATCGTTTTTGTAACCGGATGAACAGATCCATCTTCCTGATAAACAGAAGGCAAGCCGACATCAATCTTTTGATTAGCTAGCTTTAATTCATTTGCCGCTTTAGAAATTTCTGAAATTTTAATCTTATATAAATTTTCTATATCTGATTTTAAATCGTTAAGAAGTTTGCCTGCTTCTCTTCTATTTTCATTAGGTAAATCTCCTAAAGATTTAAGTAATGAATTTACTTGACCGCTCTTGCCTAAATAAGACTTATAGGTTTTGTCTAACGATTCTTTATCTCTACAAAGTGTTATGGACTCAGACGAATCGGATTTGAGTTCTGAGATTTTCTGTTTTAAAGATTTTAAATCCACTATATGCAATACCTAAAATAGTCATTATAGTCACTATAATGATCTAAGTACTTATTTTAATTGAGATTTTATGCAGCTAATTGCGACTTAGCTTCTTCAGCAATCTTACTAAATGCCTCTTTGTCATTAACTGCAATGTTTGCCAAAGTTTTTCTATCAAGGTCTATACTTGCTTTCTTTAAGCCAGCAATTAACTTGCTATAAGTAAGACCGTTTTCTCTGGCAGCTGCATTAATTCTAACAATCCATAGAGATCTAAAAACTCTCTTCTTTACTCGCCTGTCTCTGTAAGCATACTGACCGGCGCGCATAACCGCTTGTTTAGCAACTTTATATGTTCTGCTTCTAGCGCCTCTATAACCTTTTGCCTGCTTTAATACTTTTTTGTGCCTTGCTTTAGCTTGGACACCTCTTTTTACTCTCGCCATGTTTTTCTCTACGTATTTGTTTTTAGCATTCTATCAACTAACTGTTGATCACCTTTTGCGATTTTAGTCGTTCCTCTTAATTGTCTTTTTCTCTTAGTAGTCATCTTAGTGAGAATATGACTCTTATTAGATTTCTTTCTTTTTAAGCCATTTCCAGTTTTTTTAAACCTCTTGCTAGCTCCACGATGTACTTTTAGTTTACTCATAATTCATTATTTTTTATTTGGGGCCATCAACATAACAAGCTGTCTTCCTTCGAGAGTTGGAAATTGTTCTACATTAGCTAAACTATCTAAATCTGCTTCAACTCTTTTCAACAATTCCATTCCTATCTCTTGATGGGCCATCTCTCTTCCTCTAAATCTTAGTGTAATCTTTGCTTTATCTCCGTTCTCTATAAAGTTCTTTATTTTATTGACCTTTATATCGTAATCATTCTTTTCAGTAACGGGTCTAAACTTAATCTCTTTAATCTGTTGTCTTTTCTGTTTTTTCTTCGATGCGCCTTTCTTCTTTTTTGCTTCAAAGATATGTTTCCCGTGATTCAACAATCTACAAACTAAAGGATCTCCATCCTTAGCCATCTGAACTAGATCTAATGAAGCTTTTTCTGCTTCTGAAAGTGCATCAGTTAAATTAAAAATTCCTAATTGTTCACCAGATTCACTTATCAATCTAATTTTATCTGCTTTGATCTCACCATTTATAGGCAATCTCTTTTCAGATTTTTTGAAAGATTTTCTTTGTGCTATTTGTTTCTCCTAATAGTTACTATTCCTTGGCTTCAATCTTTTTTTGAAGAATATCCATAAAATTAATTATAGACATTTCACCAAGGTCCTCGCCACCCCTTACTCTTACCGAAACGGTTTCATTTTCCATTTCCTTATCTCCTACAACTAGAAGAAAAGGTGTCTTCTGCATAGAGTGGTCGCGAATTTTATAAGTGATCTTCTC
>CEVN01007679.1_pt1 | contig 19019 bp, 16 predicted proteins | sample 427041 | NCBI WGS metagenome assembly CEVN01 (sample SAMEA2623463, study PRJEB7988) | marine metagenome | biome: marine biome (ENVO:00000447); feature: surface water layer (ENVO:00002042); material: "saline water (ENVO:00002010), including plankton (ENVO:xxxxxxxx)" | depth 5 m
AGATAATAAGGTTTACTTGAATTTTTTTATCAATGCATCATGGACATTACTTGGAACATATTTTGCTATGTCACCATTTAACTTTGATACATTTTTCACCATTGTTGAATTGATATGAACATACTTATCAGAGGTTACCATTAATAATGTTGATACCTCTGAATTTAAATGACTATTCATAGTGGCCATTTGAAATTCAAATTCAAAATCAGAAACATGTCTCAAGCCTCTAATTAAGCCACAAGCATGATGTTTTTTAGCAAAATCAGCAATCAAACCCTTTGTTGAGGAAACATTTATATTCTCTAAATGATTAGTGGCTTCAGCAACAAGATCAATACGTTCTTCAATGCTAAAAAGAGGATTTTTATCTTCATTCACAGCTATAGCAATTATTAATTCATCAAAAATTTTGGAAGCTCTCTCAATGATATCAACGTGGCCCATGTGAATAGGGTCAAATGTTCCAGGGTAGATTACTGTTTTATTCTTCATTTCTCCAAAAAGCTAATTGAGTGTCACCATACTGTTTAATTCTTGAGGGTAAAATTGTAAACTCTTTCGGCGAGGATTCAAGGATAAAATAACCATCTTGGTTAAGAAGTTGAGTTGATTGAGAAATAATCTGGTCATAATTTGTAAAATTGTAGGGTGGATCAGCAAAAATTATATCAAATTTTTCCTTTTCTTCTAAATATTTATAAACATCTATTTTTTTGATTTTGCATATTTTATTGTCAATATGTAATAAAGAATGGTTTATCTTTAGTAGACCACATGCTCTCACGCTTGAATCAATCATAGTGACATAATTTGCACCTCGACTTACAGCTTCAAAGCCAATTATACCAGTTCCAGAAAAAAGATCTAAAAATGATTTATTTTCAATGATACCAAGAATATCGAAAAGGCTTTTTCTTACGACCGCTGCTGTGGGCCGATAGGGTGCATTTTTAACAGTTTTTATCCTTCTGCCTTTATAAATACCAGCGTGAATTTGCATACATCGTGGTTAAGCTATCTAGCTATCACTATAGTTGATATATGTGATAAAAAATCGGGCGGATACGGATTCAGGTTCATTTGAAGTTAATTGAAATTTTTCCAATATTACATCAGATCCTTTGCTCTCAAGGTAGGATAATATGTTATTTATTTCATTGATGCTGGAAGTTGAAAAAAGCAAAGGCGTATACTCTATGGCATTTTTAGTAAAAACATCAAAGGCTTTAATATTCACATTTGTAAAGTTTGTCAATTCACTTTTGAACTGATCTATGGGGGTATAGCTTCCCATCAAATCTTCATTTATAAAACTAATGGGATATTGTATAAGATAGCCATGCTGATAACGATCGACACCACTTATCTGTCTTAGAGAATAATTTAACACACCACCCAGGGTGTCAATCGGCACCTGAGTTTCTTTGATGTCGCTATATACAAGTTCATATTCTCCCTTAACAGCATTGATGGTAACAATATTTTCCATAGAAATTAAAGTATTTACTTTCAAAAGGGACGATATAAGACTTTGTGAGCGATAGTACGTTTTTTGTTGAAGATCGCTGTAATTGGGGACCGGATCATCCTCCAAAATAGTCAAGGTTTCAATTGCGGCTGGAGCTGAATCAATAATGGAATAAACTCTTTCTTCAATTATTTCAAGCAATTCTGGCAATCGATCTCTGAAAATAACTGCGGTTAGCGCCACAAAGAAAAATACATAGGCAAAAAACTGTTGAAAATTTCTTTGTTTTTTTGGCTTTAAAGACTTTCTAGTTTTGGGTTTTATTTTTAAATCTTCAATTTGAGGAATCTCTTTGTTATCTTCAATTTGTTGCAAACCTGGTTTGCTAAAAAAATTAATTGATGAGCCGTAGATATTTCCATTGATAATAGCTGTTGAAGTATAAAGATCGTTATTTTTTACTTCTTTTGGAATTTTTATATCATTTTTCTTAATATTTTTGAATGCCTCAACCTGGCGAATACGTTTACCTTCAAAGTGAGCTTTTCTTCTATAAGACAGCTTTCCAGGAATGACTACTTGACCTTTAAAAATATCTTTTTCATTACTTGATCCATCAGTTGATGTGAGTGCCCATTTATTTTTAACAAACTTAGCGTTCCCCTTGATGATGCAATTTTTTGAGTAATGATAATAGCTATAACCATTTTTATCATTTGCAAAAACCGTGACGCCCCTGCTAGGATTAAGGCCATAATACGCGCTACTTTCGGTACCCATCCAAACGGGTTCACCGCCCATTTCTTGAATACTCATTTTTAATGATTCACATAAAACGGATGAAACTCTGATTGAAAAAATAGTTTTTGTCTCAGAGATAAAAGCCCTTCCAAAATATTCGTATGTCAAATTATCAGTGGATACATTTCTTTGATTGATGGACCACTTAGAATACTCCCAGCCATCAGCTTCAGACATATCGTCATCACATTGGGATACTACTGAATCACAAAACTCGTCAGGAACAGTAACAAAGATTTTTTCACCTTCAAATGATAGTTCTTTTTTTACTGATTTAAGAGCCGCACTAATATCGATAAGTAGTTCTTTAGGAGAAAAAACAGAGGACGCATTCTTTGCTTTGAATGGTTTAAAAGAATATGCAGTTAAAGAAGATTTGGAGTTTTCATCTTTCCATTGTACGCAGGTCAAATGATTTGAAGATACTAGTATATGAATCACTGAAAAATATTACCTATCCCAACTTTTTGACCCATCATCAATAAAGCCATGATTGTCTGCTTTAAACGCAAACAAAAGATATCTTCTTCTCACAATAGTTTCTTCAATAGGGCTATCTACTCTAACGGTATTCCCTTCATCCTTCAAAGATATCATATATGGTTTTTGGGATACAGGACAAAAATACATTGCAGAATCTGGCATATATGTATCGTAATAATTAACTACTTCAACACGCTCAGTTGGAACTTCTTCAACCAAATTAACAAAATTTGAATCTGAGGTAAACTTTGTTAAAAGTTTTTTCTGTACATAGGAAGTATCATTTCGTAAAAGGTCTTCTGAATACATAACGATTGTAGCAATTGTGTCAGAGATTGTATCCCTTCTCATCATTGGAAAACCAAAAGTAGTATCAAATTCTATATCATACCCTTTGGGAACGTTGACAGAAAAAGTTTTGCTGCGCAATGTAATTGATTGGGCTCCTAAATAAGTAGAGTCCCCAGATAAAGAATCTCGAACAGAATTCACAACTTGAACAGCCCACAAACCATCAGAAGAATATTCACCCATAACAGATTTATAGAAATTTTGTACATCATACATGTTTTCCATATAAAATTGGCTTTTGCTTTCAAAAGACTCCTCTTCATCCCAAATCGCACGCGGAACATAGATGCATATAATTAAAAAGATAAATGCAACTACTATTCCAAGCTCAAGTAGATCAGATAAATTTTTACGTTTATAATTTGAAAGATTTGTTAAACTTTTTTCCATATGAAATACTTTGGTTTTTTAAGTCTGATTAATAGAGGATAATATTAATACAATTTATAATTTGATGTACACTTTAATCTGAAGAATTTTTTAATCAAGATTTATACGCCTGTAGACAACTTCTGAATTTTTATTCAATTTTTCAAATTCCTCTAGAAGCTTTGATTGTTTTGAGGAGATTTTTTGAGGAGTTTCAACATGTATCCTTACAAGCTGATCTCCTCTGGAAGAACCGCGCATCCTAGGAAAGCCCTTTCCTCTCATACGTAAAACCTGTGATGACTGAATTCCTGCTGGAATCTTGAGCTTTGCTTTACCCTCAAGTGTTGGTATTTCCAAAGTAGTTCCTTTAGCGGCATCATAAAACTGTAATACTGCCTCTGTAATCACGTCTTCTCCATTGCGATTAAAAATAGGGTGCTCTTCTTCTTCAAATAATATAATTAAATCACCTGATTGATAACCTTTAGGTCCTTTATTGCCTTGCTGGTTTAAGGTCATATAATTTCCAGCTGATACTCCCGATGGTACTTTTATCTTGATCTCAACAGTTTTTCTATGAAGTCCGCTTCCACCACAAGAATTGCATGGATTCTGAATGGTTTGTCCCGAACCCGAACAAACTGGGCATTCACGTACGGAAACTGATTGACCAAAAAATGATTGTGAAACCTGCCTGACTTGTCCAGCTCCATTGCATTGTCCACATGAAACTGGCATTGTTCCTTGCTTTGCACCGCTACCAGAGCACGAATTGCAATGCTCCAACCGTTTGATTTTTATTGTTTTGCTTACTCCTGAATAAATGTCAGTATAAGATAATTTTAAATTAACTTTGAGGTCTCTCGCTTTTTTTATCCTTGACGATCTTCCACCTCCAAAAATACCACCGAATGGATCGAATCCATCACCAAAAATATCGCCAAAACTATTGATAATATCTTCCATTGACATACCGCCCTGAAATCCTGGCCCACCTCCGCTATTTACTCCAGCATGTCCAAACTGGTCATATTGCTGACGTTTTTGATCGTCGGACAAAACTGCATATGCCTCAGCGGCTTCTTTGAATTTCACTTCAGCTTCTTTATCGTTTGGATTTTTATCAGGGTGATATTTCATAGCTATTTTACGATAAGATTTTTTTAACTCATCAGAAGATGCTTGCTTCGAGACACCAAGAATTTCATAATAATCTCTCATGATGGAGTTTGATTTACAACGACTTTGGCATGCCTTATTACTCGATCTTTGTAAAGGTAGCCTTTTTCAAAAACTTCTAGAATTTCGTTCTCGTGTTTATCTTTTTCATGTCTAATCATAAGTGCATCATGAAGGTTTGGATCTAAAACGTCACCCTGATTGCAGAACGTTTTAACATCTAATTTTTCTAACTGTTTATTAATTCCATTTATTATCAATGAAATTCCCTCCAGTAGCTTTTCAGAATCATTGTTATTTATTGAAATTGCATCGTCGAGTCGATGCAAGTCATCCAGTACGGATAAAAAATGTTTTATTACAGATTCGCCCTCATATTTAAGAAGTGAAATCGTTTCTTTTTCTTTTCTTTTTCTAAAATTATCAAATTCAGCTTTTAGTCTTATAAATTTCTCTTCACTTTCTGAAAGAGCAACTTTTAATACTTTAAGTTCGTCTTTAATTTTATTCGCAGGGGATTTTTTAACGCTCTTCTTGGTAGGAGTTTTAGTTTGCTTTTTAGATGGCATTTTGAACAACCTTCTTAAATGTATTAAGTATTGATTTCATATTAATATAGTTTATTCTCTTGGGGCCAATAAGCCCTATTCTTCCTGATAAAGCTTCGCTTTCAAATTTAGAGGTCAAAAAAGCACAGTTATTAAATATTTCATTATTATTCTCTTTGCCAATTAAATCATTTTTATTATTTATGTTAAAACTTTTTTCCATGTACAGATTAAGAAATTGTTTTTCAAGACCGGGAAGGATTTTTTGAAGATTGTCGATATCTTTAAATTCAGGTTGGTCAAGTAGTACATTATATGAAGACGTATATATTAACTTATTATTTTCGATAGAAAAGTATTTTGAGCAATCATTAATTAAAATTTGAACAATTTCATGATCAATTGCTTTTGTATCATTCAGTCTTTTGAAAATAGTGTTTTGAATTTCAATTAATGATAATCCGCGCAGTTTTTCTTTCAGTATTTCTGTAATCGAATGAATGTGCTTTGTTGCAATCTCAATATCTAAATTAAGAACAATTGATTTGACTAAGCCGTTATCCATAGCAAGAACAATCATTGCTCTATTTTTATTCAACTCAACCAAATCAATATCAGCTAAAATGCTATTATGATATTCTGATATAGTAATAACTCCAAACATGCTACTTACCTTTGACAACATGCTAGCTGTTGCGCTCAATAACTCATCAACATTTCCCGAAATTGTCTTTAGTTCACGCTCAAGAACATCTATGGTGTTGTTGTCAAACAATTTATTAAAATTAATAGAATCAATATAAAACCTATATCCGAGATCGGTTGGAATGCGCCCACCAGATTTATGGACTTGACGCAGAAATCCATCTTTCTCTAAAATTGACATAACATTTCGTATGGTAGCAGTACTTAAGGTAATAGGTAGGCTGCCCTGCACATATTTTGATGAAACAGGGGAACAGGTATTTATATAACCTTCAACTGTAGCTATGAGTATAGATTTAAATCGGTTATTAATATTTCTATATTTTTTAATATGCATGGATATGAAATTAGATGTTTTTATCGACTAGAATCAAATAGTCTTAAAGATTTATTTAAGAAATTTACTTATTGCTCTGTTTGAACCAATTACACCTACAATAATTGATAAACCTAACAGTAGTTGAAGTATCAGAATTTGATCGTAAATAATATTAAACTTTGTTAAATCGTAAACAATATATTTACTGAATTCTAAAGCGCCTAATAGTGTATATACAGCTAAAACAGTTGCCATAAAACCATGAACAATACCTTCGATCAAAAAAGGTGCTTTTATGAAAGATTTGGTAGCGCCAATCAACTGCAGTGATTTAATCAAATCTCTCTTGGAGTAAACTGTTAAGCGAACTGTATTTGATATAATGAAAACCGCTATGATTAATGCAAATGAAACTACACCAATCATTATTTTAAGGAAACTTTCATAATAATTTTCTATTCTGCTAATAAGCTTTCCTTGATGATTTACTTCGTCCACCTCTCGAAACTTTTTTAAATTACTAATTATTGGTTGAAGTTCAATTTTTGATGGCCAATCCTTTTTTAAATTAATGACACAACTCACAGGGAGAGGATTGTAACCAAGAAGGTTTAAAATATCATCGCCAAATTGAGATTTAAATATTTTTTCAGCGTCTTTTTTTGATATAACAGTAATAGAGCGAATTCCATTAAGCTTTTTAAATTCTTCTGAAAGCTCCACAACTCTGTCCTCTGAAACCCCATCTTTAAAAAACACTTCGATTTTATATTTTTCCCTTAAATATTCGATAAGCTTATTGGTGTTCTGACTAACAATGAGAAGTGAACCAGCCACGATTAGGGTTAGATAAATAGAAAATACAGAAGAAACTGCAGAGGATTTATGCCTCCAAACATTTTTTAAACCCTCAGCGATTATAAAAACTGTAGTATTCATAACCTATCTTATGGAACCATTTTGCATTTCAATGATTCTGTGTCCTCTTCCTTTGATTAAATTATAATTATGTGAGGCCATAAGTATTGAAGTGCCTTCTTTACTGATTTGCTCAAAAAGCTTAATTAATTCAAAAGATGCTATAGGATCAAGATTTCCAGTAGGTTCATCTGCTAAAATAATGTCAGGGTCTTTTATTAAAGCACGAGCAACGCACGCACGTTGCTGCTCACCACCAGACAATTCAAATGGATAATGGGATTCTTTACCATCCAGACCAACTTCCAATATAGATTCATTTACAAGCTCAACAATTTCATCCTTATTATATCCAAGAACGTGTAGAGGAAGTGCTATATTCTCAAAGAGATTGCGATCTTCGAGCAGGTGATAGTTTTGAAAAATGACTCCAACTTTTCTTCTTAAATAAGGAACTTTACGTTTCTTTATAGATTGAGAGTCAAATTTATCTACCATGATTTTTCCAGCTTTTGGAAATAGATCCATATAAATTAATCTCAAAATTGTAGTCTTTCCAGAACCAGTTGGCCCAATAAGAAAAACAAATTCACCCTCACTAATTTCTAAGTTTAGATTTGAAACCCCACCTCCTTTTGGGTAGCTATAGGACACATTATCGATCTTAATCATAGTATAATCTAATCTGATTAATCAAAACTAAAATAGAAGATAAATAAAAACAAAATAACCCATTAGCATTACTCCAGAAAGTCTTCTATTGAAAGGCTGGGGAAGTTTTGAAGCAACAAATATTAAGAACCCATAAAAAATCATCACGAATACTTGAAAAGAAATTTCGTTCCATTTTGAATTAAGCGGTTCAATAATAGCGGTAATTCCAAGGACGCAAAAAATATTAAAAATGTTTGATCCAATGATATTTCCAAGTGAGATCTCACTTTGTTTTTTAAAAGCAGCCATTGCTGAGGTAGCCAATTCAGGCAAAGATGTTCCAAAAGCAACAACGCTCATACCAATAACAACCTCAGAAACGTCAAAGAACCTAGCAATGAAAACAGCTCCCTTTACAAAAAGGTCTGCGCCTAAAGCTAAAGCAACAATTCCAAAAATAACAAAAAGGATCATTTCAATGAAATTATCGGAATCTGTGCTCTCTATCTCAAGATCAGATTCGACTGGTTTTTTTATACTAAAAACAATATAAAAAAGTAGAGAGCTCACAAAAAAGGCCCCCTCAAATTTACTTAATCTTCCGTCTAATGAAAAAATTATAAAGACAAGGCACGAAAGCATATAAACAATAAGGTCACGTTTGATCAATTGATATTTTAATGTTATTGGAAAAATAAATGCGCTTAATGATAAAACTAATCCTACGTTTGCGATATTTGACCCAATTGCATTACCCACAGCTATAGACGAACTTCCCTGAAAAGCAGCATTAAGACTTACCAGCAATTCAGGTAGTGAGGTGCCAAACGCGACAACTGTCAAACCAATTACGAGTGTTGAAATTCGATATTTTTCAGCAATTGCAACCCCTCCCTTTACTATCCATTCAGAACCAAAATATAGCATTGAGGATCCTAAAAAAAGTAACAATATGCTTTCACTCATAAATAAAGATTTTCTTTATTGATATACTGCCAAACGGATTCAGTTACCATATAACGAATTGTTTTGTCTTCAGACCATCTTTTTCGTATCGTCGTTGAGGAAATTTCTACTCGAGGAATACTTGCAAATTGAATTTTGCTTAATATCCAATTAGGAATATCAGATGGCCTAAATCCAGGGCGAATAGCAACGATGACTCTCGCTTCCTCTAAAATTGATTTAGGATCTTTCCATTTATGAAATTGCTTAAGCGTATCGCTTCCTATGAGATAATAGAGATCATCTGTTTTAATGTTATTTTGAGCTTTATAGTCTATAATTGTATCAATCGAGTATGAAAGTCCTTTTCTTTTAATCTCAATATCAGAGAGGACAAAATTTGGATTTTCACGAATTGCTATCTTAAGCATCTCCATTCGATGATCTACAGAAGAAATATCTTGTCCGTTTTTGTGTGGGGGTAGAAAAGCTGGAATAAAAACAATACGGTCAAAATTTTCGGCCTCAAAAATAGTTTGAGCAATAATTAGGTGGCCAAGGTGTGGGGGATCAAATGTACCTCCAAATAAACACGATTTCATTCTAGTTCAATCCTGTCAAAAACACGGTTTTGCTCGAACCATGCATCGACCAAATCATCCATATTTATTTTTTCTACGTAGCTTCGGTTGTCGCTGTAATAAAGCTTTGCTTTTTCAATTTCTTCTCTTTCAATATAGCATGCAATGGTTTTAAGATGGGCTAGCTCAATAAAATCCGTATCATAATACATTTCTTTTACTTGCTTAAAGGCTAATAAGGCTGCCTGGAATTCGTCCATTTTCATGTATAAAATTCCTGACTGATAGGCTTTTTCTGACAGCTTATTTCTAAGTTCTTTTATGTCCTTTTCGGCTTTTACTCTCTCTTTAGAGCTTGGATAATCATCAATGAATTCTTGAAGTTTTTCTAAGGCTTTTTCGCTATACGTTTGGTCGTTAAAATATTTCGGAGATAAATGAAGGTAAGATTCACAAATTCGATATCTCGCTTTTTCAATAAATGGACTAAAAGGCATTCGCCTAATCAGTCGATCGTATTCAGATATTGCTAACAAATGATTTTTTTCGAGAAAGAAAGATTCGCCTAGATAATAAAGCGCATCGTCACCTAATTCTGTGTGTGAAGCTCCAATCACTACGGTATTAAAATGATTTTGAGCTTTAATATACTTCTTTTTGCTCAGAGCAATTTTACCCTGTTCAAATTCATAATTATAATCAATTTCTCTGCGACTAGAATTGCTTGAGCAGGAAAAAAGAAACATTAAAATAAATAAAATAAAAGGTTTATTTTTTTCAAATATTTTCATTTAACCTCACCCAAATTTACCATGATAATATGAACTGAACACCATCTTCATTAACAAAAGAATAAGGTTTTAATTTGAGTTTTACTTTGATATTAGAGCCTTTATTTTTTGGCCACAAAATTGTCTCAATACCGCTGATAATATGATTAGCAATAACAGCAGAAGTAGCAATTCTGGCATAATTTGAATATCTATTGCTATCGTAACGTAAATTTCTGTAGTAATTTTTTCTTTTGGTTAAAATCACACTTTCAACATTCCCCTTTTTTTGAGAAAACCAGTTACCTTTTGAGTCAAATGGATCATCATAGCTATCATCCCATCCACCTACAAACTGGTCGTATTTTCCAATGTTTTCATAAAAATCTCTATCACGAACCACTTTAATATCTGACCATGGGTGTAATTTAGAAAGCTCTTCAAGGTTGTCACTGTAATAATATTTACCATCTATTTTTAGACCAAGTTTATGCGTTCCAATGATTATATCACTCCATCTATCTGGAAAAATGATTTTTGTATTGTCATACCATCTTCTAAGTTCCCAGTGGTCATCAGCGAAATTTTCAAAATCATTCTTGAGATCATATGATCTTTGATTGTATGACAAAAAAGAGTGAATTGCAAAAATTTCAATTCCTAAGAACATAATAGGCTTCCAAGCAGGGTCACCATTAGAAAATTGTCCCCACCCTGGTATAATAAAGGATTTTAGCATGGTTAGTGAGGCGTCATAATTTGCAGTATCCACTTTGGATTTATAGTTATTTAAATCATATATATCATATTGACTGAAAACAATTGATAACAATAACAATTGAATTAAAAAAATTCTCAATTTAAAATCCGAATAAAATATTAAAATACACTCTGTTCTCATCACCATATGAAATCTTATCACCATTTTCCAACTCAAAAAAGAACCGTTCATGCGGCTTATGAAATTCCAAACCAATTGCTATTGGATAGTTGTAAAATGAATATCCAGACATTCTTAATTGTACTCCAGTAGAGATCTTTGGCTCATATTTTTTTGCTCGATCCCATGCGTCCCCTATCTGCCCTTCATAGGCTAGGCTCATATTTTTTATTGTAACAGGTCCGATATTATAGCTTTTTTCTTTAAAGATAGGAAGACGCATCCCAATATCAAATATCAAAATATCAGTTCCTTGAAGACTGTAATATGGATATCCCTTTAAACCAACTTGCCCCCCACCAAAAAAATGAAAAAACTCATCAGCTTTTTTGTTTGAGATCTGTCCTATTTGAGCTCCAAAATAGGACGTCCAACCTTTAGTTTTGGGAATAGCCAAAGAATATCGGGTGTCTAAACTTAAGCGAATTAAATTGTGTTTATTAAATTTTGAAGTGAGGGTTCCAGCATCTGATAGGTCCAATTCATCAATAAAGTCATTTTGTTCGCTTACTGCTTTTATATTGATATCTAATCCTAATGGATTAATATTTTGGTCAACAGTGGGTTTAATTCTTTTAAAATCCCAATTTAATCCATATTGCCTACTTTTGTAATACTCATATCCATAATCCGAACGAAGCTGTGGCCTTTCTATGATGTTCTCACTAATTGAGGCTCTGTATTGCGACCAGCTACCAAATAATTCCAATTCACTACCATAGAAAGGGGTTTTAATACCGCCTTTAAGTTCAAGCAATCTAAATTTAATCTTGTTATCAATATTGTACGCGGAATACTTAACTTTCTCTTCCTTGTTACGAGTCATGTAATAGGTTTCAAAAAAGAGTGTGGGAAAAAGGTGCCTGTATTCCATTAAGAAAAATAAATCAAGATCAAAATCTGAATTTGTGGCTAGCCCACCAATCAGATTTACCTTTTCAAGAATCTCTGAGGAAAAAAAATATGTACCTATCTTGAAAGTACCATAATCAACTGTGGTTCGAGGCATTAAAAACATAGGCGGAAAATGGTCTTTGTATGACGATGAGGAATCTTGGCTAATTCCTGCAATATTAGTCTGTAAAGAATTATTTTTTGAATGAAACGAATTACTGTATCCAACTTTATCGCTAGCGTAAATACTTAATGAATCAATTATACCAATCTGATAGCGGCCATTTTTATAAAGAGAAAAAGCTAATTTTTGTTCCTGATTTATGCTGGGCATAAAAGCTCCACCCTCAACATTTGTAATATAGCCCTGACGATTTGAATCAATATAATACAGATTAAAAATTCCGGTCCTGTCCTCAGAGTACACAACCCCACCATCGAAGGTGTCTGCATTTCTAGAATCCCATGTTTTGTTATGAATGAATTTTCCGGTTGTACTATCAGATAGATCCAGATAATGAATATTTTTAAAATGGTCAAAAGTGATATCAAAAATTAGTCGATTTGTATGCGTATCGTATTTAAGATTATTCAAAATTTCATGATTACCATAATTTGAAATTTTTTCTGAAGTATTATTTTTAAGATTTATTTTGAAAATATTTTGAGTTCCATCAAAAGTGGCTAGATAAAAAAGTGTACTATCAATTTTATTGAAAGCTGGAGAGAATGCACGGGTATTTTTTGTGATTCTCTTTTCTTTTTTTGTCGTGATATCGTATTCATATAAATCAAAATATCTTGAGCCCGCTTTGTTTGGAATTGGCGACCTTTTTGAAAAAAATATTTTGTTACTTGACCATGTTGGCGGGGAGGTGACTCCCCTTGCGATTTTATGTGATGAATTGGTTTTTAAATCATAAACGAATAAATCAGTAGCGCTAAAGTAATCATTGTCCTTATTAGAAAGATAAGCTAAAAGGTTTCCACTTTCATTCCAAACGGGATGGAGATTAGCAGTTCCTTCATCTTCAATAATTCTAATATTACTGGTACCGTTTTTATCGGGTCTTAAGGTTTTGTAGCGTCCATTTAAAGCATTAACAAAATCATTATAGAGCTTTTCTCCTTTTATACCTACAACATTATTTATGGCGTTTGAAACTGAAAAACTCATAGGTTTGCTCATGTATTTAAATATATTTGGAATTACATCAGGTCCAAATCTTGAGGCTATATATTTAGTAAAAGCATAACCAGTATTATAAACGGATTCGTTTCCAATACCGCTTTTTCCGAAGGAATTAATGTCGCTCCAACTGAGTGAATTGTTATTGAATATTCTATCTCTGAGAATCATATCTCGATGAGAGTCCCAATTGTCCCAGTCTGCATCAGGGTACATGTATTGAGCTGCCCCCTCAGCGAGCCAGGGTGGAACCATGGTTCCTGGAATTGGAAAGCTCACAAGAACATTCGGATATCCATATAATACATCAGGTCTCTTTTCTTTTTCATATCCGATGAACTGTAAATAAGCACCAGGAATGTTTTTACCGAATTTTTGAGCCTTTTGAATTGAAACTATATGGGCAAATTCATGTGTTATTACGTTCTGCAACCAACGATGAGATCCTCTTAATTCAAAATCAAGTGGGCTCGTCCATATAATTATTTTGTTATCATAAAAATATGCTGCGCCATTAGAGATGTCGTCTGTGTCCTTAAAAACGATATCTGTTTTGTCAACAGGACTGTATTGATACATTCTAACAATAGGGGCATATATTCTTTCAGCGATGTAAGCACCTTTTCTAGCTGACATCTCAGTTTCTGCATAATAGTGAATTCTAAAGTTTTTTGTTTCAAATGTTCGCCACTCAATATTTGGATGATTATATTGAACCTGCGCAGAAATTAATTGAGGGAAAATAAATAGTAATATTCGCTTCATTTAATTATCCCAAGCTTGATGATTTTTTTTGAAGATTTTTTTTCATTTTCAACATCAATTTTTGCAAAATAAACCCCTGGCTCTATTTTATTCACATTCCAAGGTATTTCAATGGTTGAGGTTTGATTTCCATTATTGAAGATTGGCTCATGGTTTGAAATTTCATTTATCAAATATCCTGCTAAATCATAAATGCTAATTTTCACTGAAGTCGTGCTACCAACCTCCAACCTAAAAGTTATATCTTGACCGTATGATGGATTAGGATAAGCATACGAACGTTCCTTATCAAAAAAAGTGGCATTGGTGGGCATGTTATTTAGGGTGTCTAAAATCACATTTCTGCTGTAATCGGCAGATCCATTTTTATAAGACCAAATATTGGATAAGTCTCCATCTACATCTTTGAACTGCAAAAAACGATCTCCAAGCATGAAAGATATCCTTCCATTATATTGTCCAATAAAACTAGGAGAAGGATTTTTATCTAAAGAAAGTTCACGCAGAGTTCTGCCTTCAAAGTTTGTAATTAGCAGTACACCATCAAATCTTTCAATCAAAATTTCAGGATGTTTATCATCAAATAGGTTGGCAATAAAAATATTAGCTGCAGATTGCACATCCAATGGAAAACCATTCTTGTAATTAAGCTGCTCATCAAAAGCATGTAAAGTTCCATTAGGATCAGACGCTATCACATCCACCCTACCATCCAAATCAAGATCTGCCAATGCGATGGATGACAAATCGATATTGATTTCTTCTCGATATCCTAGATATTTAAGGATACTATCGTTGTAGGTAACTAGTTGGTTTAATGAGGAGCTAAATATGAAAAAATCCTCATGAGCATCAATTTTCTCAACACCATTTTTATCAATCCGGTAGAAACTATTATCATCTTTTACAATCATATAATTTTCAATACTCTTGATAAGTTCAGACTTTGTAAACATATCACTAGCATAATTCCATTTCAACAAAAATGTATTTGAGCTATTATCAAATTCGTACCAACTAAAAATATATGATGACCCAATGTTTTCTATTAAAGAGAGCGATACTGGATTAGATTTTTGAGCGATAGCAAGCTGAATACTGTCACTAATTATCTTATGAAAAGAAATTGTGTTTTTTAAATCCTTAGACCACCACAAACTATCGCCTGTACCTATAAAATCTAAAATATTGTCAGCATCAACGTCCCATTGAAGTGAAATATATTTATTATCATTAACTAAATACTTCACATCGTATGTTGAATTAAGATCAAAAGACATAACAGTATCTGTCGCAGAAAAATTTTGAAGAAGTATCCCTGTCTCATGATCAGAATTAGTTTTTGAATTTGGATAAGTAAAGTTTGAAAACTCAAGAGAGCTGACAGTATTTGATCTAAAGTATTGATTATTTTCTAAAAACCACATATCCCCCCAGTAACCAGAAGAGGGATCGGTAATTAGATTCGAAACAAAACCAATATCCTGTGCCCCATCAGCTTCTTCCAAATCTATGCCTCTATTGTTTGGATCTGCATTTACTTTATAAGAAGAAATTTGTCTGGCAATCTTGTCTTCGTTTACATGCCAAATTAAAAATCCAGAAGCAGGCATTCCTATGTTGTAGTTTTCAATTTCAAAAAAAACACCATTTTCATCTTTTTTGATACCTGTAGAATCAACTAATATCTCTGTATAACTAGGATAGCTTCCAGTTTCCTCCCACACTTTTAATCGTGCTGAATCTATCCCAACATGTCTTCTAAACCAGTTGTTTCTATTCTCAATCAAAAAATATTCATCACTACTGATTTGTATTTTTGCAATTTCGTTCTTTTTTCCGCTCTTAAGAGATATATTTTGAGGTAGATGATATAATTTTGATTTTTCCCAACCCGCATAAATTCGGGTCCAAGGATTTGGTGGAGATGGAAGAATGCCTCGGCCATTATTTGATCCTTGGTCCATCAAGCCAAATACTCCTATTCCAGACTTACCAGTTTCAACTTGCCATAAGGGTGGCAAACCTGCTGCAAAGCCAATCATCAATGCCCACGTCCCTGTAATGCCATACTGTAAATCGCAAGGGTCTTTAAGGGCATTGAATATTGAAGAATCCATCAATGGATGATTTTGAGACTCAGGAATGATAATTCCCTTACTAATTTTGGCTCGACCAACAGTAATTCCCTCCCCAAAATATCTAAAGACCATATCTTCATCAACAAAAGTAGATGGTATATCTTCAGGCGTAGGATCAAGAAATGGAAGGCTAAAATCCTGTCCCAATCCAGGATGGATCACAGCAACAAGGTCATATTCTCTAAAATCTATTTTGTCTATCTCGTAGGCCTTTTCAATAGCTTCCTTGAGAAGTGCAGTTATTCGAAATTCATGTTCTGATTCTTTTCCTAGTTCATTGTAGTAATTCATTGGTCTATCAAGCCTATAGCTACTGTTTGAAAGTTCAGGTAAAACCTTAGATTTATTGATATCAATCCCAAAAGAACCAAATGAGACAGTTTTGAAGTAATTATCAACCGCTTTAATATGAGACTCAAAATAGGCCTTATTGTGAGGGGGTGGATCTATTAGGTATTTACCACAGATGTCGCTCTCATAAAAAATAAAATCTCCATTTCCTGTAAAGCCCGGAGCACTGGTTGAATCAAAAGAAACCCTTATAAAAGCGATATTTAAATCGCCAAGAATTTGAGCTGGTGTGATTTGCAAAAAAAAGAGCGACAAAACAGCTGCTATTTTGCAACTGAGGAATTTCACAAGTATCTCTTGCTTAGAATTGCATATTCATTGAAAAACGCATTGTGTTCGTCAATGGATGACCTACGGCACCTGAAGTATAACCAAAATCAAAACCGTAGTTTGAAAAACGAAATCCAACGCCAAAGGTTGGGTTAGATATTTTTCCAGTTTTATCAAAATAGTAACCTGATCGGAGAGCAAAATAAGAGGAATACCAAAATTCCATTCCTATATTATGAACGAGTTTATCAAGTTCGTCTTGTAGAGATCGGTCTTTTGCAGATCCCACTTCCTTTTGCCCCCACTCGTTGTATTTGCCCCAATTATCATCACCAAACTTTGCACCGTATTGTGAGGCGGTATTTATCATTTCATCGGCATCGCGAGACCCGTTACCATTGGCGTCGCCAGCCCATTCCCAACCGCCTATAATTCGATCAGAATCTTCACCAGGAGGTGCTTTGTCTATGTCACCACCCAACAACCAATCATCAACCCACGAGGTAAATATCGCTTTATAGAGAGGGTCTTTGTGTGCAATCTCCATCTTTCCATTTTTATTGTAATCGTTATTTTTGAGGCTTTCTTTACCGTTTTTGTCAAATCCGCCAATCAAGCCATCTCCATCCCAGTCCATGTCAGGATAGGAAGATACAAGAAGTTTGTCGACATCATAAACTATTGTAAATGTATTTTGATCGTTTTCAAAAGCCTTGTAGGCCAGTCCAAAAGTAAGATTGGTTGGCTGAGGATCAGCTTGATCTGGGTCTATAAAGGATACCTTTGGGCCAATATTAGTCATTGTTACTCCCATGTCTAGCCTGGGGGTAAGCCAACCTTTTTTCATGTAACCTAAATCGAATCCAAAGTCCGTTGAGGTACCTTTGCCCTTTTCAGATCCTGTTCCAAGCTCAACAAGGTGTTGGTAAGATAATTTTGCGCTCATACCAAAGGACGAGGACGGAGAAAGTTGAGTACTGTAGGACATTGCAGCTGCCATCATATAGGAAGTAAATGTGCCTTGGTATTGTGCATACTCATCCATTCGAACCTGCTCACCTAGGTTTAAGTAGATTAAATGACCACCCAGTGTGCCAAGAGTAGGAAATTGCCTTCGAAATCCAAGAAATTCGTAATACATATCGTCGGCGAGGCTAGGCAACCAATTTACGTGCATGACTGCAAGCTCAGAACCTTCTTGAAATGCCAATCCAGCAGGGTTCCAATAACTAGCATATGCATCATTTGCAACTGCAACTTGAGCTTCTCCCATACCACCCGCACGGGCACCAGGAGATATTAGCAAAAATATTGCACCAGCATCGCTTTGAGCGTTTATTGACGGACTACTGAGAAGCAGAAGGGCCGCCACAATTGAAAAATAACGTTTCATATAAAGTCCTTTCCCAGAAGGGATAAAATTAATTTGTGATTGTAAAAGAAACGAATCAACCGTTAGCGTTTTGTTTATAGCACTCCTGCGTTTGTTAAAGGAAATTAAAGGTTTATAGTCTATTTAGGCAAGAAAATAGCTTGTTTAATTATTTTGTTAAAACCGTAGATAAAAAAGGTAAATAAGTAACTAGAATAACGCTAAAAAGCATTGCCAAAAAAAATGGTATCGTTGATCGGTAAATAGTTGGCATTGTCTCATTGAATCTATATGCGGAAAGGAAAAGATTCATACCCACAGGGGGAGTTAAGAATCCCAATTCTAAATTCGCTATAAAAATTATAGCTAAATGAATGGGGTCGATACCAAAATATGCGCCAATAGGGGCAATTAAAGGTACAGATATAATTATTGCCGAGAAAATATCCATCATACAACCTATAGCTAGTAAGAAAATATTCAACATAAGTAAAAATACAAATTTTGATGAAATATTTGATTTAACCCAGTCTAATAATTGAAGTGGAATTTGAGCATCCACTAAATAACTTGTGAAGCCCATAGCAACTCCTAGAATGATTAAAACTCCACCGATTAATGTCCCGCACTCGGATGATATATTTTTAAGATCTTCCCAAGAAATATCTTTATAAACCACAACTTCAACTATTATTACATAAACTACTATTATAGCTGCAGTTTCTACTAAAGTAGTAAAGCCACCAAAAATTCCAAATAATATAAAAAATGGAATCAAAACTTCCCATTTTGCTACGCTAAGAGCAGTTAAAATTTTGGATAAGACAAATTTATGTTTGGTAACAGACTGAGATCTACCCTGCCAAACGGCCCATGATCCAATAATAAAAACACGAAATAATCCCGGTATTAATCCTGCTAAAAATATACTTTTAACAGAAATTCCAGCAGTGAGAGCGTATAGAATCAATGGAAGACTTGGTGGAAATAATAACCCTAA
>CEVN01159952.1_pt1 | contig 18990 bp, 11 predicted proteins | sample 427041 | NCBI WGS metagenome assembly CEVN01 (sample SAMEA2623463, study PRJEB7988) | marine metagenome | biome: marine biome (ENVO:00000447); feature: surface water layer (ENVO:00002042); material: "saline water (ENVO:00002010), including plankton (ENVO:xxxxxxxx)" | depth 5 m
ATGGATGTACAGATTCAACAGCGACAAATTATGATCCAACAGCTACAATTGACGATGGTTCTTGTATTTTTCCTATTTTAGGTTGTATGGATATTTCATCTTGCAATTACAATCCTTTAGCAACAATTGACGATGGTTCTTGTTATAATTTAACAGTTGATTTAGGAAATGATACTAGTTTATGTTCTTCTGCTAGCATGGTGTTAGCAGTAAATGGTAATTATTTTTCTTATGAATGGAATACCTCAGATACCAGCTCACAAATTACTATTTCTTCAAATGGTATTTATAGTGTTTTAGTTTCAGACTCATTAGGATGTTTTGCTTCAGATACTATTTTAATATCTCTATCAAATCTTCCGCTAGTTGATATTGGAAATGATCAAAAACTTTGCTTAGGTGATAGTTTGATTTTAGATGCTGGAAGTGATTGGAATAACTATCTCTGGTCTGATAGCACAACTCTTCAAACTTTTGTTGTGGACACTTTTGGATTATATTATGTAACTGTGACAGACAGTTTAGGTTGTCAAGGACGTGATTATGTTAATGTTACAATGGATACACTTTCCGTTGCAGGTTTTACTTATACAATTAACGGATTGACAGTAGATTTTATTGACACCTCTTCTTATGCAACATCATATTTGTGGGATTTTATGTCGGATGGATCTTTTATTGATACAAGTATGGGAGATGTCTCTTTTACATATCAAAACTCTGGTTTTTTTGATGTTACTTTGTTAGTTTCCAATAGTTGTGGAACTGATACTTTTACATCAACAATTGACCTTATATCTAGTGATATAAAAAATATAAATTCAAATTTCCAAATTTATCCAAATCCTAGTAAAAATCAGATATGCATTGAATTAGATAAATTATCAACTTTTTCTCAACTTACTATTACTGATTTTAATGGTAAAATCATATTTTCTGAAAAAATATTAAAAGTAAAATCAATTTTGGATATTTCCTCATTTCCAGAAGGAATATATCTTATAACTATTGACAATAAAGAAAAAATAACTCATCAAAAATTAGTAATATATTAAATAAAATAAATCATGAAATTTATAAAACAAGTTTTATTCTTTTTATTTATAATCGTACAATTTAAATCTTATTCTCAATCAACTTGGGTTAGATTGGAATTAGATGTAAAACAAATGCTGAATCCTTCTTGTAATTTAAATATGGGAGATGTGAATTCAAATAAAGTTTATGCTCATTTGGGATTGTGTACATGTAATGAACAATCACCATTTGGACCCGAAAATCGTGACTGTAATGACCAATCAGCAAATGAATTGTTTTGTACTACTCAAATTACGCCTTTTCAATCTAGAGTATGGCAACATGTAGTAGGAAATTGGGGTTCAACACCTCAAGATGATGGAGTTGGGTTAATGACATATGAAGGTGATAGTATATGGTCAATGGAGTTTATTATTGAAGATTATTTTTCTGATCTAACTTTGGTTCAGGATACTAGTATGGGAAATGATTCTTCCGTAGCTTATCAAAATGGACTGATTCCATATACTATAGGAGTTGTTTTCCGTGATAAAGACGGATTTTATTCAGGAAGAGATAATGGTTGTAATGATATTTTTATAACAGGTTTAAAAAATGGATATCCTCAAGTTATTCAGAGTGTCGACTTGAGTACATATGAAGCACTAACTGTTCAGACGACAACTTTAGGATTAGATGAAATTAAAGATATTAGAAATGTTCAAGTATATCCTAATCCTTCATCAGGCCCCGTTTTTATTCGTTTTACTTTGCAGAACTATGAACAAGATCTTCAGTTAAATTTATACGATTTACAAGGAAAATTAGTTTTTCAATTATATGAAGGTGAGATGAAATCTGGTAATCATGAAATTAGATGGGATGGAGAAGTTAAAGGTGACAAATTATCAGCCTCTAAATATGTTTTAGAAATTAAAGGTAAAAGTCATCATATTATGCAGTCAATAATTGTAAATTAATATGAAGAAGTTTTATCTTATTTTTATTTGTGTTTTATTTAACTCATTTTTTATTAGAGGTCAAGTTATTTCATATTCACCAGAATTTCCGTCAATTCATGATACTATTACCATTACATATAATTCATCACTTGGTAATGGTGCTCTTGCAAATACGAATACAATTTATGCTCATACAGGAGTAATAAATAAATATTCTTCTAGTATGTCTGATTGGAAGAATACTCCGGTTGAATGGCATGAAGGACCAGATTCAATAATTCAATTAACCTCATTAGGAGGGAGTTTATTTCAGATAAAATTTCATATTAAATCTTATTATGGTATTTTAAATACTGATAAAGTAAGGTATTTAAATTTTGTATTTCGAAATGCTAATGGAAATATTTCTGGAACAAATATTGATGGTTCAGAATTTTTTATTCCTATTTTTGATAATTCTGAAATTGTTCGTTTTACTAAGCCCCTTGATTTCCCATTTATTAGAAATATAGGAGATAATATCAATATCCAAATTAGAAGCAAGCAAAATGGGATGATTAATTTGTTTCGCAACGGGGTACTTATTTCTCAAAATTATGGAGATAGTTTAGATATGAATTTTGCAACACAAAATCTTGGAAAACACTATTTGCACTATGAAATGCAATCAGCTGGAGTAAGTTATACTGACTCTATTTATTATATTGTTGAAGGACCGCAGATTGTTCAAGATCCACCTAGTGGAGCAATAAATGGAATTAATTATATTAATGATAGCACTGTAGTTTTAGTTTTAGAAGCTCCTTTTAAGGACTTTGTATATGTAATTGGTGACTGGAATAATTGGGAGCTTGATCCAAATTTTAAAATGAATAAATCTCAAAATGGAGAAAAATATTGGATTGAAATAAATGGTCTAACACCAAATGTGGAATATTTATTTCAATATTTTGTTGATGCATCAATTAAAATAGCTGACCCATATTCAAGAAAAGTAATTTCTGAATATGATCAATATATTCCAAATTCTGTTTATCCAAATCTAATTTCTTATCCTCATGGTAAAACAACTTATGAAGTTTCTGTAATAGAAACAAATAAACAAGAATATAATTGGCAGACTCAAAATTTTACACCACCAGATAACAGAGATTTGGTAATCTATGAATTATTGATACGAGATTTTTCATATCGTTCAGATTATCAAACTGTAATTGATTCTTTAGCTCATTTGAAAAAATTAGGTGTTAATGCCATTCAACTTATGCCAATAATTGAATTTGATGGGCTCCTCTCATGGGGATATGCACCAACATTCTTTTTTGCAGCTGAGAAATTTTATGGTCCCGAAGAAACTTTAAAGGCATTAATTGATTCATGTCACTCTAATGATATTGCAGTAATTTTAGATATAGTTTTTAATCATGCATTTCAGCCAAACCCTTGGTTGCGTTTATACTATGATAAAGGCAAAGATGAACCAACTAGTCAAAGTCCGTGGTTCAATACTACAGCTACTCATCCATTTAACGTAGGATATGATTTTAACCATTCTTCTCCTCTAGTTCATGCTATGATAGACAGTGTATTAGATTATTGGACTTCAGAGTTTAAATTTGATGGTTATCGTTTTGATTTATCTAAAGGATTTACTCAATTTAATTCTCTTGGAAACGTTGGTTTATGGAGTAATTATGATTGGGATAGAATAAATAATATAAAAAGAATAGCAACTAACCTGTGGCAAAATCACCCCGGAAAGTATGTTATTTTAGAGCATTTTGCAGAAAATTCAGAAGAAATGGAATTATCAACACATGGTTGTATGTTGTGGGGTAAAGGTCATAATCAGTATAATGAATCTACTATGGGATATGTAGGAAATGGTGGAGATGATTTTGAGTGGAGTGTTTCAAAAAATGAGAGAGGTTGGATCTATCATAATTTAGTTGGTTTTATGGAAAGTCATGATGAAGAAAGGCTTATGTATAATAATATGTTGTATGGAAATACAAGTGGAACTTATAACATTAAGGATTTAGAAACTTCATTGAAAAGAATGGGTCAAGCTGCTGCTTTTTTCTTTACAGTTCCTGGACCAAAATTAATGTGGCAATTTGGTGAGCTAGGCTATGATTATTCTATTAACTTTCCTTCTAATACTTCGGAGTCTCGAACAGCTCCAAAACCAGTTAAGTGGGATTATAAAAATGACTATTTTAGGTATAATTTATTTTTAGAATATTCAGCTTTAATTAAATTAAAAATTAATTATCCTGCTTTTAGAACTTCTGACTATAGAATGGAAACTTGGGGAACACAAAAACAAATTTATATTGATGATCCTCAAATGAATGCTGTTGTTATAGGTAATTTTAATGTTATTGAAGATGATACTTACACAGGATTCCAGCATACTGGTTGGTGGTATGATTATATTACTGGTGATAGTATTAATGTGACAGATGTTCACATGACAATACATCTAAAGCCTGGTGATTGGAAAATATTTACAGATGTTCGATTAGATAAGCCCAGCATGTCAAATCCAATTGATACATCCACAATTTTGACAAATCAAATAATATCAAATAAAAAGTTGAATGTTTATCCAAATCCTTTTTCAGAATCTACTCAGATTTCATTTGAAGGAAATGGTGTCGCAACATTAATTATTTTTGATAATTTAGGAAGAGAAGTAAATACTCAAATAAAAAATTGTGAAAATGGGCAAGGTATTTTTGATTGGGATGGAACTTCAAATATCGGGGAGAAGTTAAAAACAGGTATTTACCCATTTACTATTAAAACAGATCATAAACTTACTAGAGGTAAGATATTTTTAATAAAATGATCAGAGGATTAATATTTGATTTAGATGGTGTTATAGTAAATACACAAAAAAATCATTTTTTATCATGGAAAAAAATAGCTAGCTCACTAGGTGTTGTTTTTACTGAAAAGGAAAATGAATCGTTAAAAGGTATCAGTCGTAGAGATTCACTAAATGTAATTCTAGAACTAGCAAATGTTAGTTTGAACGAAGTGAAAATTAATAACTTATTAAATAAAAAAAATGAATTATATAAGTACTCTCTTCTTAATTTAAATAAATTAGATATTCTCGATGGGGTAGAAGATTTATTAGAGGAAGCAAAAAATAAAAATATTCTTTTAGCTATAGGTTCTTCTTCAAAAAATGCATCTTTTATCCTAGAAAAATTAAAACTTACCAATTATTTTAATGTAATTATTGATGGTACAATGGTTACTAAACATAAACCATCTCCAGAAGTATTTGAAAAAGCTGCTAATTTTATGAATTTAAGTCCCAAAGAGTGTATTGTTTTTGAAGATTCAGAAAGTGGTGTTATAGCAGCTAAAGAAGGTGGGTTTAAAGTAATTGGTGTTGGTAATGAAAATATAAAATTAAGAGCTGATGTCTATTTAAATAGTATGAAAGCATTTAATTTGAGTGATTATGAAAGCATTATTTGATTTAAATGAGTGGAAAATAATTGAACATAATTTTGACTCAAATAAACAAGAGGCTGCAGAAAGTATTTTTAGTATTGGAAACGGAGCATTTGGTCAAAGAGCAAATTTTGAGGAAAAATATAGTGGTAAAAGTTTAAAAGGCAGCTATGTTGGTGGTATATATTATCCTGATAAAACAAAAGTAGGATGGTGGAAAAATGGATACCCTGAATATTTTGCTAAAGTATTGAATTCTTGTAATTGGATTGGAATAAACATTGAGGTTAATGAGCAGCAATTGGATTTAGCAAATTGTCAGATTGATTCTTTTTATAGAGAATTAGATATGTATAGAGGAATTTTGACTCGTAAATTTATCTGTTCATTCAACGATGGGAAAAAGATTGAAGTAGAGTCTATTCGTTTCTGTTCTATGCATGATGATGAAATAGGTGCAATTTCTTATTCTATAACCCCTGTTAATTTTAGTGGTCAAGTTAAATTTATTCCATATTTAGACTTTAATGTTCGAAATAAAGATTCTAATCATAATGAAATGTTTTGGGAAGAGAGAGTTAAAAAGGCAGATGATAATAAAGGAGTTATATGTGCAAGCACAAAAATTACTAATTTTCAAGTAGCAGTTGCTATGCATTATTCTTTTCAAAAGAATCATGATGAAGTAAATATAAAAGCCGATAAAATAGAAAAAGAGTTATATATAAGTAATTGTTTTGAAATTAATTTAGAAAAAGGTAGTAAATATACTTTATTCAAATATGTTTCTATTTTATCAAATTTAAGTGATTCAGAATTATCACTTACTGATTTAGCGATTTTAAAAGTAAATGAGGCTAAAAAATATGGCTTTAAAAAACTATTATGTAATCATGAGCAAGCATGGCAAAAAATTTGGAAAAATGCGGATGTAATCATTGAAGGTGACCTAAAGGCTCAACAAGCAATAAGATTTAATATTTTTCAACTTTATCAGACATATACTGGAAAAAATCCTAAGCTAAATATTGGTCCAAAAGGATTTACCGGAGAAAAGTATGGTGGTGCTACCTATTGGGATACAGAAGCTTACTGCTTACCTTTTTATTTAAAAACAGCACCTAGAAAAGTTGCAAGACAACTACTTCTTTATAGATACCAACAATTAGATAAAGCAATTGAGAATGCAGAAAAATTAGGTTTTTCTGATGGTGCTGCTTTATATCCAATGGTTACTATTAATGGTGAAGAATGTCATAATGAGTGGGAAATTACTTTTGAAGAGATTCATAGAAATGGAGCAATTGCGTATGCAATTTATAATTATGTAAAATATACTAATGATATATCGTATTTAGAAAAGTATGGAAGAGAAGTTTTGTTTGCAATTGCACGTTTTTGGTCTCAAAGGGTCAATTGGTCAGAACAAAAAAATAAGTTTGTAATTTTAGGAGTTACTGGTCCTAATGAGTATGAAAATAATGTAAATAACAATTGGTATACTAATTACATAGCTAAATGGTGTTTATCATATGCATTGGAAGTAGATACCAAAATACTCATTAATTGCAAGTCACTATTAAGAAAAGGAGAAAAGAAAAAGTGGAAAAAAATAATTAGTAATATGTATCTTCCTAAAATCGAAGGAACAAATATATTTTTACAAAATGATAATTTTTTAGATAAAGAATTAATTCCTGCTGCAAGTTTACAAGAAATTGAATTACCATTAAATCAACACTGGTCTTGGGATAGGATTTTACGTTCAGTTTATATTAAGCAAGCTGATGTCTTACAAGGTCTTTATTTTTTTGAATCTGATTTTGACTTAAAAACTATAATAGAAAATGTAAATTATTATGAACCTTTTACTGTACATGAATCTTCACTTTCTGCATGTGTTCATTCGATATTATTTTCTTTAATTAAAGATGAAAAAAAGGCTTATGAAATGTATTTAAGAACTGCAAGGTTAGATTTAGATGACTATAATAATGAAGTCTCTGAGGGGCTACATATTACTTCTATGGCAGGATCTTGGCTTTCAATTGTAGAAGGATTCGCGGGTATTAGAGTAAAACATAATGAATTAAGTCTTAATCCTATTTTACCAAAGAATTGGAAATCTTATAGCTTTAATATAGTACATAAAAACCAAAGAGTTTATTTTAAGGTTCATAAAAAAGGAGTTTCAATAGCCAATAATGGAAATGATGAGCTTGTGATATATTTAAATAAGAGGCGACAATTAATACCATCAAATAATCAAAAAGAGATATTGTGTTAAGATATATTTTTATTCTATTATTGTTTTTTAGTTGTAAAGAAAATATTATTCAAAAAAAAGAATATGAGTTATTCTTACCTGTAACTCTTGATATAGATACTACTGAAATATTAGTCCAAGATTTTTTAATTGATCAACATATAGATTCTGTTACATCAGATATTGATTGTATTCTTTCAGATGATAAAACAAAAGTATATTTAATATCAGATGATGATACACCTTTATTGTCTGTTTTAAAACTTTGGGTTGAGGGTATTTCTTACTCTATTTTAATCAGAAAAAATAAGAAAAAGAAAGTTATATTATCTTATCCTAATAGTGAAAAAGAATTTTCACAAGTATGTGTTGCTGGAGAATTTAATGATTGGAACCCCAAGCTTGGTCAAATGGAATTTGTAGATAAAAAATGGCAATTAGAGCTATTTCTTAACCCTGGAAGTTACCAATATCAACTTATTTTAGACGATGAGTGGAAGATAGATGACCACAACTCCAAAACAGTTAGTAATGGTATTGGAGGGCTAAATTCCCTTTTACTAGTTGATAAAAATAATGATGATCTTCCCAAATTATCTTTTCAGTTAAAAAATGGAGATATTCATATTATTTCTGAAAAAACAGAAGAGATTTTAATTTTTTGTGATAATACTTTAATTGAAAGCAAGCAAGTTTTAGAAATTCCTGAAAATTTTAAGAAAAAAGAATACTCTCACATTAGAGCTTATAGTTTTAATCAAAATGGACAAAGTAATTCATTGTTGATTCCGTTAAATTTTGGAAAAGTAATCACAAAATCCTCTGATATATGTTCTAAAGATAAATATTCATCTATTTTATATTTTATTTTAGTAGATCGTTTTTTGAATGGAAATAAAGAAAATGACAGTCCTATAAATGATAGAGAGGTTCATCAAAAAGCAAATTATCATGGTGGAGATTTAGATGGAATCATTCAAAAATTAAATGAAGGATATTTTTCTAATTTGGGTGTTAATGCTATATGGCTATCTCCAGTTACACAAAATCCTTTACATGCTGAAGTAGAATATCCTTTTCCTCACAGAAAATATTCAGGATATCATGGATATTGGCCTATTTCATGTACCAAAATTGATTCTAGATTTGGCAACTCTCAAACACTCAAAAAATTAGTTAGAGAAGCACATCAGAAAGAGATAAAAGTATTGTTAGACTTTGTATCAAATCATGTTCATGAAAATAATCCCATTATAAAAAAACATCCTCAATGGGCAACTGATATGATCCTTGAGGATGGAACAGAAAATATTAGAATTTGGGATGAACAAAGATTAACTACATGGTTTGATAGATTTTTACCAACAATTGATTATAGTATACCTGAAGCAGTAGAGATGATGACAGATTCTGCTCTTTTTATGTTGTCGGAATATAAATTAGATGGTTTCCGTCACGATGCTACAAAACATATTCCAACTATTTTTTGGAGGACACTTACAAAAAAAGTAAAAACTAATTTCCCTAATAAATCTGTTTATCAAATCGGAGAAACTTTTGGAAGTAGAGAACTAATTGGTAGTTATGTTTCAACTGGTCAGTTGGACGGGCAATTTGATTTTAATTTATATTTTGATTCTAGAGAGGTTTTTGCAAAAGATAACACTTCTTTTAAGCAATTACACAATTCTTTGATTGAGACTTTTTCACATTATGGTAATCATTCATTAATGGGTAATATTACTGGTAATCACGATATTCCAAGATTTATTTCTTATGCTAGCAAAGGATTAAGTTTTAATGAAGATGCTAAAGAAGCAGGTTGGGATCGAGATATTAAAATAAATGATACTATTGGTTATAATAAATTGAAAATGTTGACAGCATTTATTTCTACAATACCAGGTATCCCGGTTATTTATTATGCAGATGAAATTGGAATGGTAGGTGCTGGAGATCCTGATAATAGAAGACCAATGATATTTGAAGAATTAAACCCTTATCAGCAAGATGTAAAAAAAAATATACAAATTTTATTGAAGTTACGACAATCTAAATTATCGTTAATCTATGGAGAATTTAATTTATTGCAAGTAACCGACAAAATTTATGTATACGAACGAAATTATTTGAATCAGAAATCAATTATTATGTTCAATAAAGGATTTGAGTCAGTAAATATTAACTTAAATAAAGATCTTGGTGCATATAAACAATATTTTAATTCCAAAATAGAAAATAGTATTGTAACATTATCTCCATTTTCCTTTGAAATTTTAACCTTAAATTAAATATATAATGAAAAATTTATTTGTAATTTTTAGTATGTTTCTATTATCATGTTCTTCGACAAAAGAAGATAAAAAATCAGTTCCTGAATGGACAAAAGATGCAATTATGTATGAAGTAAATATTCGTCAATATACTCCTGAGGGTACTTTTGAATCATTTTCAAAACACTTACCACGCATAAAAGATTTAGGTGTAGATATTATTTGGTTTATGCCTATTCATCCAATCGGTGAGAAAAACAGAAAAGGTAGTTTAGGAAGTTATTATTCAGTTAAAGATTATAAATCAATAAATCCAGAGTTTGGTACATTAGAAGAATTCAATGCCCTAGTAAAGAAAATTCATGATATGGATATGAAAGTAATTATTGATTGGGTAGCAAATCATACAGCATTTGATAATGTTTGGGTTGAAGAAGGTAATTATGATTGGTATACATTAGATTCACTTGGTCAGTTACAACCTCCCATTGGAACAGATTGGTGGGATGTTGCAGATTTGAATTACGATAATATTGATATGCAAAATGCAATGATTGAATCAATGAGATTTTGGTTAGAAACATCTGACATTGATGGCTTTAGATGTGATGTAGCTGATTGGGTTCCTATTAGTTTTTGGGAAAAATGTAGAGTTGAATTAGAAACTGTAAAGAATGTTTTTATGCTGGCAGAGGCAGAAAATCCAGAGTTGCATAATAAAGCTTTTGATATGACTTATGGATGGCATCTTCATTTCGTTATGAACGAAATTGCTAAACAAAAAAAATCTAGTCTAGATATAATTGAATATTTAGATACAAAGTCAAAAGAATTTAATAATACGGCCTATCGATTACATTTTACATCTAATCATGATGAAAATTCTTGGAAAGGATATGCTAGAGAGAGACTTGGAGATGCTGTTAAAACTTTTGCTGCATTAAGTTCTACAATTGAAGGTATGCCTTTATTGTATGGAGGACAAGAGGCAGGATTAGATAAAAGACTTGCGTTTTTTGAAAAGGATACAATCATTTGGGATAATTTAGAATTAAGTAATTTTTATAAACAATTATTTAATCTTAAAAAAGATAATCAAGCTCTTTGGAATGGAAATTTCGGAGGTAATATTGAAATTGTTTCTTCTAGAGAAGACAGTTTAGGTTTTTCTTTTATAAGAAGTAAGCATGAAAATAAGGTAGTTTCAATTTTTAATTTATCCAACAAAAAGATAGAATTAGAATTAAATTCTTCTAATTTAAAAGGTATTTATAATTCTGTTTTTACGAATGATGAAAAAATTTTTAAAGAAAATGAAATTTTAGAACTAGACCCTTGGCAATTTTATATATACACTAATAAAAATTAACAAGTATGATCAAGAAAAAAATATTAGGTTTTTGGGAAATTTGGAATATGAGTTTTGGATTCTTAGGAATTCAATTCGGATTTGCTTTACAAGGTGGGTTTATGACAAGGATTTTTCAAACTTTAGGTGCAAGCAAAGATGAAATTCCTCTTTTGTGGATTGCAGCTCCTTTAACAGGATTGTTAGTTCAACCCATTGTTGGTTATATGAGTGATAGAACTTGGAGCGTAAAGTGGGGAAGGAGAAGACCTTATTTTTTAATTGGAGCAATATTGAGTTCTTTAACTTTATTCTTTGTTCCTCATTCTCCAGCTTTATGGGTAGCTGCAGGCTGTTTGTGGGTTTTAGATGCCTCAATAAATATTTCAATGGAACCTTTTAGAGCCTTGGTAGCAGATAAATTACCAAATTCACAAAGATCATATGGTTTTGTTGTTCAAACTTTAATTATTGGAATAGGAACTTGGATTGCATCTAATTTACCTTGGTTTATTTCTGAGCTTGGTGTAAGTGATGTTGCAGATCAAGGAATTGTTCCTATGTCAGTAAAAGTTGCTTTTGCAGTTGGAGCTGTTATATTTTTAATTAGTATATTATATACTGTGTTTACTACATCTGAATATCCTCCAGATGATATGAAAGAATTTATAAAAGAGAAACAGAAGAAGAATCAATTTATTTCGGATATTGTAAATAACATAGGAGAAATGTCTTCAACCATGAAAAAATTGGGTGTAATTCAGTTTTTTAGTTGGTTTGCGTTTTTCACAATGTGGAGTATGGCTAATCCTGCATTAACAGATTTTATTTTTCATTCTCCAGCTCCAATTCATTCAGATTATAATTTTGCGATTGAAGGTCAAGAAGAGTTGTATAATAATGCTAACGAATCTTTTCAAAAGGCCTCTAATCTAGTTGGATCCTACATGGGGATTTACGGATTGTCTTCAATGTTGTTTGCACTTCTTTTGGTATTTTATACTTCAAAAAGAAAAATTAATAGGAAGTTAGTTCATATGACTTCTTTAATTTTGGGTGGTATTGGTTTTTTACTTATGTATTTTGTGCCTCATAGTGAAACTTTAGTTATTTCATTTATACTAATTGGTTTTGCATGGGGTAGTATTTTATCTATGCCTTATGCTATGCTTTCTAGCTCAGTAGATCCAAACAAGATGGGAGTGATAATGGGAATTTTTAATATGTTTATTGTGATTCCTCAAATTGTTGCTGCTTTAGGAGGTATAAATTTTTTATCAAATTTGTTGGGAAGTCAATCAATCAATTCAATGATAATTGCAGGATTTAGTTTAATTATTGCAGGATTTTGCAATTTATTAATTACTAATAAAAATGCTATAACTTATCATGATAATTAGTAACCTTGATTCTGAACCATATTACTATTTTGATCCATTTCTTGCTGTGGAATCGGATAAACTAATCTTGGGTCGTCCCATGAAAACTCTCCTATAAAAGTATTAAATTTTTCTTTTCTTCTTTTTAAATCATGATAACGATCTCCTTCGAATCCAAGTTCAATCCATCTTTCTGTATGTATTGCGCTCAATAAATTTTCTGTTCCGCTACTTGTACTGTCTGCTGTATTATTTGCTCGAAGTCTAATTATATTATAATCATCTCTTACTTCTGTATCAGAATAGTCAAGTTGAACTTTACATTCCGCTCTGTTTAAGTAAATTTCTGCTAGGCGAATAACAGTAATATTCATGGCTGTATTGCTATATTTTCTTAGATATGGGATTCCTAAGAAAGTAAATAAATTTGTTTTCCTATCATCTAATGTTGTTTCAATTAGGTTGTTAAAGGGAGTATGATAATCTACTGAATTGGATTTTAATCTTCCTGTAAGAGTTCCATTACTCATATCTTGTGGAATATTAATCATTTGAAAAATACTTTCATTTGAAAAGTTCCAACCACTTAAACTATAAATTTCATCAATATTTGTATTAAGTGAAAATTGGTTACTTTCAATAATGGCATCACACCAATATAATGCATTTTGAAAATCGTTTTTTTGAAAATATACTTTACAAAGATAAGCCATCGCAGCCCATTTTGATACCCTTTCATTTTTATTGTTTGGTAATAATAGTATGGACTTTTCTAGATCTTCAATAATTTGATTGTATACTTGATCTACGTTAGCTCTTGGATTATTCTGTTCTTCAGTTGCTGAACCCATAGAAATTCGTATAGGAATACCTAAATGACTATTGTCATTTGTAAATCCGGCAGCTTGAGAAAACATTCTTAGTATTTCAAAGTGACATATAGCACGAATAAAAAGACATTCTCCTTCTAATAATATTGCTTTTTCTATATCCTGTTCTTGATGTTCAGGTAAATGATGCAATACGATATTTGCCATATTTATTGCTCTATATCCGTCATTCCATAATCCGCTAGCTTCACCATTGTATGCATTCATTTGTCTTGTGCGCAACTGATTCAAAGAAAAATTTGAAATGGGATTAGTATGCCAATTATCTGCTAATAATTCACTATTTGCAATAAGTCCTCCTCCAAATAGGTTAGAACTTTGCAACTGATTGAAAGTTCCATTTGTGATTTTTTCAAGGCTATCTAAATTTGACGTTGCAAGTTCAGCTGGGAACTTATAATCTGGTACAATTTCTAGTTGTTTTTCACAACTATAAAGTAAAATATAAGAAAGTATGATGAGGATTTTTTTCATTAAAAAGTAATATTAATTCCTGTAGTGATTGTTTTAGCTTGTGGAGGAGAAAGATAACTTACCCCTTGAGTAATAGCTCCAGATCCTTCTCTATTCACCTCTGGATCCCAACCTTTATATTTAGTCCACACTGCCAGATTTTGTGCTGATAAAAATATTTTTAAACTAACTGCATTTAACTTTTTACAAATTCTTTCAGAAAGCTTATAGGTAATACTTAAATTTCTTAATCTTATATACGATGCATCATACAGATGTCGAGAAGAATTAATATCTCTGTTTTCAGTTAGTGAAAGTGCAGGTACATGTGTAATGTCTCCATTTTCTTGCCAGTAGTCTAACGATCTGATATCTTGATTCCATCCAAATCCCATATTTCCTAATTGTCTCTTTCCGTGGTCATCATATATCATTTGTCCTTGGTTAAAAACAAAGAAAATATCAATGCCAATTCTATTATACTCAAACGAGTTGTTAATACCACCATAAAAATCTGGATAAGGTTTTCCCATTACTTTTCTTTCACTCACTGAATTAGTTGCATTTAAAACTACTTTATTGCCTTCTAAATCAAATATTAGTTCTTCGCCAGTTTCTGGGTCTATTCCTGCAAATTCTGCTAAGAAAAATACTCCAACAGGTTGTCCTACGACAGCTCTATTTTCTCCATAATTTGTACCTGCTACTTCATTCACTCCTCCTAAATCTAATACTTCATTAGTATAATGACTAATATTGAAATTTGTTTTCCATTTAAATTTACTTTTAGGAGAAAGGTTATGAGAAGTAATTTGAAATTCCCAACCTTTACTTTTCACTTTACCTAAATTTTTAGTTACACTACTATAACCACTTGATGGGCTTAAAGGTGAATCTGATATTAGTACGTCTGAAGATTGAGTATAATAATATTCTAAAGTTCCAGAAATTCTATTTTCAAAAATTCCAAAATCTAGTCCAATATCAGATGTAAAAACTGTTTCCCATCTTAAATCCGAAACAGAAGGATTGTCTGGACCAATACCATCTTGACCTGCATAATCTTGATTAGAACTATAGAAACTATATTGATTAAAATTCCCAATATTATCATTACCTCTGGTTCCGGCACTAGATCGTAATTTTAAGAAATTCAGCCAATTGTTTTCTTTCAAGAATCTTTCATCTGTAATTATCCAACCCAATGATATAGCTCCAAAATGTCCAAATTTATTATCACTACCAAAACGAGAAGATCCATCCGTTCTATATGAAATTTGAAGTAAATATTTTTTATATAAGGAATAGTTTAATCTAGAGAACAAGCTCATATTTTTATATTCTTGACCTTTTCCATTAATAGAGAATTCTTGATAAAGTGCATTTTCTGTATCTGAATGGAATTTTAAATTTGGGTCAGAAACTCTATTATAATTATAATTTTCTACTGAATGTTGTATACTATATCCACCCAAAAATGAAAGTTTTTTATTCTTTGTGTAATCCTTATTAAAGTGAATAGTAGAATTGTAATTAAATGTAGTATATTTTATTTTTCTTTCCTCTAAGGAAGAAAGACCTATTCCATTTGAGTCTACTTTTACTGTAATTTCTTTTGGAGTATAAAACTTTTCATTTTGATCAATAATATCTAAACCAATTTCATTTTTTAATTTGATGTTTTCATTAAGTTCATATGAAATATTAAAATTATTCAAAGATCTATATGAGCGATTTCTATTATCTAACAAATTAGCTTCTGCAACAGGATTTAGATTTTGTAATCCACCATTATCCCACCAATAATATGAACCATCAGAATTATATACTGGGTAAATGGGTAAGGCTTCAGACTGAGCTCTACCTAACCCTCCTGAAGCACCAGTTTTTGCATATTTATTATCTATTCTTCCTAAGCTTGTATTTGCTTCAATATTTAATTTTTTATTAGCATTATAACTTATTGTTCCTTTTATAGTTGCTCTTTGAAATTCATTTCCTTTTATAAAAGTTTTTTGTTTTTTAAATGAACTACCAATGTAGTAATTAAATACATCATTTCCTCCACTATATGAAAGATTAGCATCATGAAATTGTCCTATTTGTAAAACCTCATCTATCCAATCAGTATTGGCTATTGAATCCAAATGAATGCCATTTATATGTGTTAAATCTTCAAGATCATTACCATCATTTGTCCATGCCTTCTTGTAAAGTTTAACATATTGGTCAGAATTTAAAATTTTTAATCTATTTGTTTCTGTCGATAGTCCAGTGTTATAGTTGATGTTTACTTTTGGTTTTCCTGATTTTCCACTTTTCGTTGTTATAAGTATTACGCCATTAGCCCCTCGAGATCCATAAATTGCAGTAGCAGAAGCATCTTTTAAAATAGTAATATCTTCGATATCATTTGGGTTTATTAGAGCAAGAGGACTTGTGTTGTATCCAAATCGATTTGCACTTTCACTAATATCCTCATTAAGAATAGGCACACCGTCAATAACATATAGAGGTTCTGCACCACCAGAGAGAGTGTTAATACCTCTTATTCTTATTGAAGTAGGAGCACCAGCCATACCATTATCAGTTGTAATTTGTACTCCAGCAGCTTTACCCTGAAGAGAAGAAGAGAAATTATTATTTGGTTTGTTTTCTAATTCTTCAGCTTTTAAACTTACTATTGAAGAAGAAATTTCTCTTTTTATTTGTGTTCCATATCCAATCACTATAACTTGATTTAGCAGCTTGTTTTCTGGAATTATAGTTGCGTTAAAACTAAGCTTATCATTTTCACCTATTATAATAGTTTGATTTATTGTTTTATAGCCAATAAATGATATAACTAAGGTTTGTGTTCCAGTAGGAATATCATTTAGTTGATAATTTCCTGATAAATCAGCTGTTGTTCCTATTGTTGTGCCTTTAATTAAGATAGTTGATCCAATGGCAGGCTCGCCATTTTCATCAACTATTTTTCCATTAACACTGTTTTGAGCAAGAGAAATAAGTACAAAAAAATTAAATATTATAAATGTTATTGATTTTTGCATATAATTAAAGATGATTTAACTCAAAAAACAAATTAAATGTTCAACTAATTATACAAATCTAAACATTTTTTATTTAGTATATAATTAATCTTTTGAAGTTATTTATAAATTTATTTGAAGTTATTTATTTCAACGTTACCAAATAATTTAAAGTAAAACTGTATATATTTAATTTATTTGTCATTTCTTTCCTTTTTATTTTCTGCAATGACAATTAATAATTTATTGGATTGTGTAGCATATATTAGTGCAAATTTTAGTTTTGCTACCCCAACTTTTTCTCTTTATAGTCTAAAATATTTTATTTACTTTTACATCTTAAAATTTAACTTATGAATAATTTAAAATATATCCTTCTACTTATATTTTTCGCATGCGGAACTAACAATAATGATTCTAGTGTAGATATTGCTCAAAACACATTAGAAAAAGATTTAGCTAAATATGAGACTATTTGGAATAGCTTTTTGGCAGGTGATACTTCTGTGGCTAACGAAAATAATTTTCAAAAAGATGTAGTTGTTGTTACAGCACAAGGAGATTTAGTTGGTATAAATGCAGTAAAAGATTTTTACATGAATTATTTAAACGGTTTTTCTGATATTGAGTTTACAATACTTGATGCATTTGGACAGGGAGAACGTATAGTAAAGCATTGGAATTTTAAAGGTACTCATACTGGAGATTTCTTTGGTATTCCAGCTACTGGAAATAAATTAGACTTATCAGGAACTACACTTGTAACTATGAAGGATGGTAAAATTGCTAAAGAACAAGACTTTTTTGATATGCAATCTCTTACTTCGCAATTACAGAAGCCATCTGAAGAAGAAGTGGTCGTTGATGATTATACTGGTATTTAAGATGTTATTTTTTAGATAGAACTTTATTTATTTCAGTTTCTAAATCTTCAATAAGAACTATATACATTGATAACCAATTGATTTTATTTTTTTGATATTCTTCTAGTAAAATTAATGTTGATATTAATTCTCTATCATTTTGGATAGAATTATAAATTATATCACAATATTTTTCCGTTGATATAGAATTATCATTTTTTTTGATAATAATATCTGGATGTCTTTTGCTGATTACAGGAACAATATCTTCTTTTAATTTTTTTTCGTAATCTATAGTTGTTTGAACATAAGAAGAGTAGGTAATATGAATCCTACTTAACATTTCTTTAATTTTATCAGAGTTTATATATTTAAGAGCTCCTGAATTAATAATTGAATGATACCTATCTGTTGGTGGTTCAAATACTCGATAATAAATTAGATTAAATTGAATTCTACTTTTACTTTTTGTAAGATGCTTTATAGTTTCAAAATTAAATTGTTGGTTTACTGGATTTATAAAAGCATTTAATATTGCAATATCATTTTGCCAGTTTTTTTTTCTCTCTGCGCAGTAATCATTAATTTCTTTTGCTTCTTTTTGAAGACTATTTAAAACTTTAATTCTTTCATTATTGTTTTGCTTGTTTGTTGATACCTGATTAAGCCAAAAGGATACTGATATACCTAATACAATCACAATAAACTCTAAAGAATACTTGATAAACCAATCTTTTCTTTTCATCTTTCTTTTTAAAAAGTGCTAAGCTAAGCATATTTTAGAAAATAAATCTTTAATCAGAATATCCGATTAATTTCTTAAGTTTGCTTTATAGTTTTGATGTATAAAATAGCGAGGGACCTATTCGGGAACCTTTTGAGTTGTCATCTCTAGTAAGTTTTAGTCTTGCTACCCCGACTTTTTTCTTTTTATATTTAGGCGGACCTCTCGGTCCCAGTTTCGAACTTTTTCAATCAAATTTTAACATCTTCTCAACAGATCTAATAAATGTTGTTTTTGCATCGGCATATT
>CEVN01013237.1_pt1 | contig 18920 bp, 16 predicted proteins | sample 427041 | NCBI WGS metagenome assembly CEVN01 (sample SAMEA2623463, study PRJEB7988) | marine metagenome | biome: marine biome (ENVO:00000447); feature: surface water layer (ENVO:00002042); material: "saline water (ENVO:00002010), including plankton (ENVO:xxxxxxxx)" | depth 5 m
CACATCATATAGACGCCCCTTCCGCCTCTCTTTGCCATCTCAGACATGTAGAAATTTTCTAACTCTTCCCATGTAACGCCTTCGCTCATGAAATCAATCGCTGCCAACATTGATTGTTCATTAATAATTGCAGCCTCTCTCATTATTTCAATTTCATTATTTGTCTTGACCATTCTGATCTCATTGAATAACTGAGGCTTGAATATGCACTCCACACTGATGCCCAGTTCCTCAGATAGCCATTTTTCAATCCTTAGGTCATCAATCAGGACTCTTTTTCCATCCAAATCAGCTGCTTTGATTGCTCGAATAAGGGCTTGGATTGAATTTTCTGAATAACTGTCTCTAAACTCATGGATAATCGACTTCCATTTTTCCTCAAGAGTATTCAAAGACGCTTTTGGATCAACAGGCCATCCCGGATAATCTTGTCCTTTTGGAGCATCATCGTCAAATAATTCACCGTCTCCTTTTGCTGAATATAAAAAAATGTTCTCAATCCAAGGTTTACCCATTGTCTCTAATCTTCTGACTTCTAATGCCGGAAGAATAATCCCAGGCGACTTGTTGTTGTCTTTTGGCATCACAGAAAAATAGCAAGCATCGAATCCGAGGGGAGTGTTATACAAACCCCAATAGCCTGAAACATAGTAGAAATTTATTGGTGCGGTAGCGATCAAGCCATCGATATTTTCTCGATCTAGAATTCTTTCGGCTCTTTCTTGGTTAATAAGTTTCTTTGTCATTTTTTTAATCAGTTTTCTATGATGATTTCAGAAATCATCGCTGATGCCAAGTGCACCGGTATTCATTTTATTTTTTGGATCCAGATTACTTTTAATATTCATCAGCAGCTCTTTTGATGGCTTATAGAGATAGCCCATGTAGTCATATGCCCGACCTATCTGATTTGAGGCAGCGCCAATTGACGCAAAATAACCAATGATTTCTTTTCTGATCTCATACACTAACTCTCTTGCTTCAATATTCGGAGAGGGTTCCTCAAAAGTTGATAGGAATGATGGCTCGGCGGTTCGCTTATGAAGCTCTGGCCATTCATCCAACCATCTCAAGACTGGCTCAATGGAATAGGAATGTTGCTGAATGCCAATATTCAAGAGTGTGTACCAAACTCCGCATGCATCCATTCTTTCTTTGTATTGATCCATGAGTCGGATGATTTCTTGATTCACGCTTAAAGCATCAGTATGAGGAACCTTGGCATTAAGTGCAGCCCAGCGTTCGCCAGCATGTCCAAGAATGCCATTCATTGGAGGAAAGGGATCTGCTCTCGTGGCCTTTGGAATACTGTTGGGAATGGATTGTCCATTGTGTCTCTCAGCAATAACTTCTGCTTCCTGTATATCAAAGCGAAGTGCGCTTTGAGAGTGATTTGAGATGACCATGTGCAAGGAATAAGAATTTTCAGGAATAACATTTCTTCCGGTAAAAGCCATCTTTACTGACTCTTTGAGACCTCTGATCAAGGATGACTGCACTTTTAAGACTTTAATCACAGATTTTGCGCCTTCAACATTTGAAACATTGGTTAAACTTCCTGCAGATTTTGGATCCAATACATAACACTCTTCTGTCAATCCTGATTTAGAAATGGATGACAATGCGGCAACAGCATCCTCGAGTGATCTATACGAAAATGATAAATAACCCAAGCTCTTCGGCCAATATATTAAAGGAAATGTTGCCTGAACTTTAATTCCAAGTGAACCCGCATCGTGACAAAATAAGCCTGTTGTATCCGGTCCGTATGTTCTGTGGTGCGGCTTTGCATTTGCGAATGCATTTTGTCCAGTTTTGATCAATGTTCCATCGGCAATGATGATTTCCATGCCCAAGACATTGTCCGCAGCAGATCCGTATTTACCGGTCCCAAAGAAAAGCGCTCCATTGGATAGTCCGCCTCCAACAGTTGCCATTGAGCCTGAATTAGTTCCAAAAAAAGGAAGTCTCAAACCCATCGGTTTCAAAGCTTCATAGATTTTTTTCCAGGTGCATCCAGCCTCTACTGTGATGTACATATCATCGGAGTTGATTTCAATGATCTGGTTCAATAATGACGTATCGATAATCACAGATCTTTTCGTTGAAGGGGTATAACCCCCTGTGTAGGACATGCCACCGCCTCTTGGGATTATCTGGTAATTGGTTTCTGATAAAACTTTTAGAGCATTTGAGATCTCATCTTTTGATCGAGGCTGTATAACTATGTCTGCAACCTGATCGATATCAAAAACATCCATAGAGAAATACTCTCTTTCCTTGACATCGGTTATTACAGCATCACTGCCAATGACATCACATAATTGATTAATTATTTCTTCTGATTTCATCACTAATGCTTTTTCGCCCATGAAGGTGATAAATCCGATCAGAGCATTGCTTTATGGATAGAATTTTTCTTTTTTTTCTGCCATTTTCCTCAAACTCTCTGGAACCTCAAAGCGTTCACCGAGACGTTCAGAGTAATCATCGCATCTTGCAACAAAGCTCTCTATGCCAACCATGTCAATGTAAGAGAAGACTCCACCTGTCCAAGGTGGGAATCCCCATGCGAAAATTGAACCCAGGTCTCCATCGTCTGGCGTTGTGAGAACATTTTCATCGAGACATCGATATGCATCAAGCGACTGAACAGTCATCAACCGATCCTTGACCTCTTGAATATCAGGCTGCTGTTCTTTTACTGGATAAATATCAGCTAAGCCCGGCCATAAAAATTTCTTTCCTCCCTCGGGATACTCATAAAAACCACCACCAAATCGCTTGCCCAATCTGCCTAAATCATACATCTTCTGCATCACATCGATTGAGGACATGGGCTTGTAGTCATCGCCTAAATCTTCGATTGATTGTTTATGAATTTTGATGGATAGATCAATGGTGGTTTCATCTTGCACTGCAATTGGACCAACTGGATATCCAGCATGTCTTGCAGCATTTTCTATCAATGCAGGATTGACGCCTTCTTTGATCATCTCATTGGCTTCGTTGCAGGAAGTGCTGAATACTCTCGAGGTATAAAAACCTCTGCTGTCATTGACTACTATTGGCGTTTTTTTGATTTGGGCGATGTAATCCAAAGACTTGGCCAATGCTTCATCAGAAGATTGCTCTCCCATGATCATCTCAACCAATGGCATTCTTTCTACAGGGGAGAAGAAGTGCATGCCGATAAAATTATGGGGCCTTCCTGACGACTCAGCAAGGCCAGATATTGGCAATGTCGAAGTGTTTGAAGCAAAAACAATATCTTCTCCAATAACCGCTTCAGTTTTTTGTGTCACATCGGCTTTGATTTCTCGGTTTTCAAAAACGGCTTCAATGATTAAGTCGCAATCTTTGAGGTCATCATAATCAGTGGTGGGAATGATATTCTCAAGAACCTTGTCTTTCTTCTCCTCAGTCATTTTCTTCTTGGCAACACTCTTCTGGAAATACTTCTCTGAATAAGCCTTTCCTTTCTCAGCGCTCTCGAGAGATGAGTCAAGCAAATAGACTTTCATCCCAGCTCGGGCACTCACCAATGCAATTCCGGCTCCCATCATTCCGGCTCCAAGCATGCCCAAAGTTTTGACTGTGTGTTTTTCTACGCCATCGGGTCTTGCTCTAAGTTTGTCTGCTGACTGCTTATTGTTGAAGAGACTTCTGATCATGTTTCCAGACACAGGGTCCATGAGTAGTCCAACGAAATATTTGGCTTCGATTTCCAATCCTTTATCGATCGGGAGCAAACATCCTTCGTATACCGAAGAAACAATGGAAATAGGAGCGGGGTAATTGTGGTTTGTATTTTTTGCAACCATAGCATTCACCACTGAGAACATTTGAATTGTCCCTTTGGTATTTGGATCGAATCCACCTGGAACCTTAAATCCTTTTTTATCCCATGGTTGAACCGCTTTCCCGCCATCCAATATCCACTGCTTGGCTTTACTCAATAATTCGTCTGGAGCTGCGAGTTCATTGACAATACCCATTGCCATTGCTTGTTGAGGTTTAAGATGCCTGCCTTGTGTCATGAGTTCCAATGCGGGCTGTATTCCAATGATCCTTGGAAGTCGTTGCGTTCCACCTCCGCCTGGCAATAACCCGACCATTACTTCAGGTAGACCAAGGACAGCGTCTTTTCTATCGGCTGCAATTCGGTGATGACAAGAAAGAGTTATTTCCAATCCTCCGCCTAAAGCTGTACCGTTGATTGCAGCAACAAATGGTTTACCCCCGGTTTCCATGGCGCGGTTAACCTTATGACTCTGAATCACTTTCTCAGCCATGGCCGATGCATCGCCAAGGCCGATCAGACTTGGCAGCATGGTCTTTAGATCTGCGCCAGCCATAAAGTCATTCTTTGCTGATGTTACGACAGCGCCAATGACTTTTTCATCATTAAGGACTTGTTCAATGCAATTTTTAAAGTCATCAGCAAAATCAACCGTGATGACATTCATCGGACGATCTTGAACATCAATCTCAATGACAGCAATGCCATCCTGATCAATATTCATTTTAATATTCTTACTCATTCGTATTCCTTCTCGATTAGATTAAACGCGTTCTATGATTGTTGAAGTGCCCATGCCACCCCCGATGCATAAGTTCACCAATCCTGTACTGAGATCTCTTCTCTCAATTTCATCAATCAGTGTCCCCAATACCATTCCGCCGGTTGCACCAAGTGGGTGCCCCATTGCAATCGCACCTCCATTGACATTGATCTCATCGTGCTCAATCCCCATTTCTTTCATGTAATGAAGAACGACAACAGCAAAGGCTTCATTGAGCTCAAATAGATCAATATCATCCTTGCTCATACCGCATCTTTTTAGCACCTTATTTGCCGATGGCGCTGGGCCAGTTAGCATTATCGTTGGTTCGGTTCCCGTTGAAGCAAAACCAACTATTTTCGCTCTTGCAGTAAGCCCCAATTCCTCACCGGCTTCTTTAGAGCCCACCAATACAGCACTGGCTCCATCAACAATCTGACTTGAATTTCCAGCGTGATGAACGTGGTCGATTTTTGCAACTTCAGGATATCTTTGAATCGCAACATCATTGAATCCAAAATCACCAATTTGCTGGAAAGATGGATTCAGCTTTGCCAGATCCTCAACTGTCGTTCCAGTCCTTATGCATTCATCGTGATCCAATAATGTTTCTCCAAGAGTGTCTTTGATTGGAACAATGGACTTATTGAAATAACCCTCGTCTCTTGCATGCGATGCTCTTCTTTGACTCTCAACTGCATATGAATCAACGTCCTCTCTTGAAAATCCATATTTTGAAGCAATCAAATCAGCACTGATGCCTTGTGGAACAAAATAGCTGCCGTAAGCGACCTGAGGGTCAACAGCTAAAGCGCCTCCAACTGTATCCATTGGTACTCTCGACATAGACTCCAAGCCTCCACCGATGCAGAGATCAGACATGCCAGACATGACTTGTGCAGCTGCAGAATTGACCGCCTCAAGGCCAGATGCGCAGAAACGATTCAATTGTTTTCCGGCAGCCTCCTCTGCGTATCCGGCATGAATTGCTGCGACTCTTGCTGGGTTCGAAGCTTGTTCACCTTGGTTATGAACGACACCCATGATGACATCATCAACTCGGCTTGTATCGAGTTCGTTTCTGTCTCTCAAAGATCCCAGAACTTGAGAAAGTAATTCAACCGGTGTTACTTCATGCAAAGAGCCGTCGGATTTGCCTCTTCCTCTTGGGCTTCTTACATGATCAAAAATATATGCGTCAGTCATTGCTCACCTTAATAATTTAAATGATGGTAATTTTAAAGAAGAAATAGTTTACAGAAAACTCAATATTTACTCAATTTCTTGAATGAATATTCATGATTCAATTGCTAAGATTTTCGGTTACAATTCACAATCAATATTTTAAAAAAAATACATACACGAGGACATTATGGATATAAAAGATAAGACGATTATTATCACTGGAGCTGCACGAGGACTGGGGGCAGCAATGGCAAAAAGACTGGCTTCGCATAACTGCAATTTGGGTCTGATTGATTTGGATAAAGACAGCATTGCAGATACTGCATCCGCATGCGAAAGTGCCGGAGCAAAGGTCATGTGCATTTCTGCTGATGTGACAAAAGAAGATGATGTTGCCAATGCATATGCACAAGTGGTTGATGAGATGGGTCCTTTGGTCGGATCAATCAATAACGCAGGCATCACTCGCGATGGGTTATTGGTCAAATTTAAAGATGGAGAATTTGTAAAAAGAATGTCTCTTGAAGAATGGCAAGCTGTAATAGATATCAATCTAACCGGTGTTTTCTTGTGTGGCAGAGAAGCTGCTCAGCACATGATTGAAGGCGGACAAGGCGGTGTCATCATCAATATTTCTAGTGTCGCAAGACATGGAAATTTTGGTCAAACAAATTACTCAGCAACCAAAGCTGGTGTTCAGTCTATGGCTGTTGTTTGGGCGAAAGAACTCTCAAAATATGGAATCAGAGTGAACTCAATCGCACCAGGGTTTATCAACACAGAGATGGTTGCAGGAATGCCTGATAATGTAAAAGAAAAACTTTCAAAGATGGTTCCTGTGGGGCGAATTGGTGAGCCTGATGAAGTTGCACAAGCAGCTGAGTTTATCTTTGCGAATGATTATTACTCAGGCAGGTGCGTTGATCTTGACGGTGCACAAAGGATGTAATCTTTGATGGCTTTATCAATTTTTCACAATCCGAGATGCAGCAAATCAAGGAAGACATTGGAAATAATCGAAAGCCATGATATTGAAGTAGAAATAATTCTCTATCTTCAAAATCCGCCGACTGTGGCAGAACTAAACATATTGCTTAAGAAGCTAGAAATGAGAGCATCTGATCTGGTCAGAAAGGGTGAGTCAATCATCAAAGAACTCGATATTGATTTATCCAATACTTCTGACGATGATTTGATCTCGATCATGATAGAAAACCCAATCCTGATTGAACGTCCGATCGTTTTCAATGAAGCATCTGCGATCATTGGCAGACCGCCTGAGAATGTTAAAAAGCTAATGTAAATAATGGGCATGCCAAATAAATCGAAAAGAATGCTCCTGAAATCGGGTTTGGCTCTTGGGTTATCGAATCTTGTTTCCATCCAAGAGATACTGGCTAAGAATGATCCTTTCTTCATGATGGATGCAACTGCTCAAGCCGATCTAATCAAAAAAGGAGAGGTTTCAGCTGAAGAAATGGTGATGTCAGCCATCAATAGAATCGAAGCTGTGGATGGGTATTTGAATGCGGTAGTCACTAGATCTTTTGAAAAAGCATTGTTGGCTGCAAAAAACCATAACGGAAAAGGCCCTTTTCCCGGAGTGCCCTACCTCATCAAAGATCTGCTTAATCACAAAGGTGTCAGAGCGACAGGTGGATCACGCATGTTTGCAAATCGCATAGCCAAAAGAAATTCCTCAAATGTTCAGGCCGCATTTGATATGGGCCTTATTTCGCTTGGAAAAACTAATACCCCTGAGTTTGGTTTATTGGGAGTGACTGAATCTCTTTTGTTGGGTCCTGCAAGGAATCCTTGGAATTTTGAACGCTCTCCAGGAGGATCGAGTGGCGGCTCTGCTGCAGCAGTTGCATCAGGCATGGTCTCTATTGCATCAGCTTCTGACGGAGGCGGATCAATTCGAGTACCTGCTTCGTGTTGTGGCATCGTGGGCTTGAAACCAACCATTCACAGAACAATTGATGACGCACAACCAAATCGGCCAATTGATTTGAGCGTGAGATTTGTTCATACAAGAAGCATAAGAGACACAATTACCGCACTTCACCACATGCAGGCTGGGAATAATTCTAAATTGAAAGCTGTACCAAAGAGAATTGCCTCAAAAGGAAAAAAATTCAAAATTGCAATGATTACAACAAATATGCTCGGAGAAGAAGCTGATCCTGAAGTCAAAAATGCAATCGAGAGCTCCGCTCTCATCTGCCAGGATCTCGGTCATCGTGTAGAAGCAATCAATCCTTTTATCGATGGAAATCGTTTCAGTGATTCATTCCTAACCATGTGGGCCTTTGGAGCAAAAGGGATCGTTGATCTAGCTCAACAAAATTTTGTGTCTAATGAAATTTCGATCGATTCATTGCTCGAACCATGGACATTGGGATTGGGAGAATGGTTTGATTCTCAACCTGAGGGCAAAGTTGAATTGGCACTTTCTAGGCTCAGAGATGACACCCTTAAGACTCAAGAACTGTTTAAATCTTTTGATTTTATACTGTCCCCTGTGACGCAAAGTGTCGCTCCAAAGATAGGATCAATGGCGCCTGATGTGTCATTTGATACTTTGCTTGAAAGATCTCTGGACTTCATTACATTTACACCGCTTGCAAATGTTACTGGTGATCCTGCGATCTCACTGCCAATGCATTGGTCATCATCGGGGCTTCCTATTGGGACTCATCTGCATGCAAGCTATGGAAATGAAGAAGAATTACTGGAACTTGCACTCGAACTAGAAGCGGCAAAACCTTGGTCTCAACGTTGGCCTACGATTTAGTATCAGAAATTGCTTTTTGGTAAGCCTCTCTACTCGCCAAAGATTTAAAATAATTCACCACATTTTCTGTGCCAGGCTCACCTGGAAGTAACTGTAAGTTGTCTGCCAACCTCAATGTATAGCCATTAATGATGTCAGCAGCTGTGAAATCATCGCCCATGATATAAGCTCTGCCTTCCATTATTGAATTCAAAGTTTTAATCATTTTAGCGAATGACTTTTCAGCGCTTTGAACGGAATATTCATGTCGATGCTCTTCTGGTCTGAACACCTTGTTAATCAATATTGATACAATTGGGTCTATCAAAACAGACTCACCAAAATTAAGCCACTGAAGATACTCTGCATATTGATTGGAATCATGATCAGGCTCTAGTCTTCCTTCTCCATATTTTTGCAATATGTATTGGACGATCGCAACAGATTCTGACATTACAACTTCGCCGTCTATGATTGTGGGCAATTTTGAAAAAGGGCTTGCTTCGATAAAGGCCTCATTGACCTCGCCTCTTTTTAAAACCTCGAGCTCGTAATCCAGTCCAAGCTCTTCAAGAAGCCAAATAATTCTGACTGATCGACTTCCGGGCGCATGAAATATTTTAATCATCTTATCTCCTTATTCATCTGATGCAATTTCTACTCTCATGCCATCCATTTCTTCTGAGAACTCAATCTGACAAGACAACCTCGATTGATCTTCTTTAAAAGAATCAAGATCTTCTAAGAGCTCTTGTTCATCGTCTTCACGATCGCCCAATTTGCTCGCCCATGATTCCTCGATATAACAGTGACATGTTGCACACGAGCACATTCCTCCGCACAGTGCAAGTACCCCATTGTCAAGATCTCTCAAACTCTCCATTAAAGAAAGGCCCACCTGCCCTTCAACAGTATGTTCCTCGCCTTCGCTATCGATAACGTGTATTTTCGGCATGATTACTCCTAAAAAAACTACGCCGATTAGAGCATAGATTTTTCTATTTTTCTATAAGCAGAAAGTAAAAAGCGTCAACTCTGCTTGATGGGCAAAATCACACGCACCTCAGCACCTGTGTTTTCATGATTCTGAATTGAGATCTCACCGCCATGTGCATCCACTATTTGCTTTGTGAGATACAATCCCAAACCATATCCGCCGCTACTCCTGCTTCTTGATTCTTCAGCCCTATAAAAAGGTTCAAACACTTTATCAAGATCCTTCGCTCTCAAACCAGGTCCATAGTCTTTTATGATTATCTCAATCGAATCGGCATTGAGTTGATCGGTCGCAATGTCTATTTGGTTTTTCTCAAGCGATGTATACCTAGAAGCATTCTCAAGTATATTCTTCAACATGACCTGCAGTAATATTGAATCCCCTTCAACCGCGAGACCATCTTTTAGATTCAAGGCAATCTTTATGTCTTCTAGAAAATGTGAAGCGGATATTAACTCTTCTATTGTTTTATCGATCTCAACGGTGCCTAAATCTAATTTCTTGTGCCCATAGTTGATTGCCTCACTTTCCAGTAAAGTCGAGATGATGCTCTCCATGGCCTGTATTTCGTCCAAGAGATTCTCTCTTTTGTTTTGATCACCGAGCATCTCGACCTGGAGCTTTGCTCTGGTTAATGGGGATCTGAGTTCATGACTAACGCCCATATTTAAACGCTGTTTGGCCTCTAACATTTCAACTACATTGTCTGCTAGAAAATTGATCTCTTTTGCCAACAAACCCAATTCGTCTTCTCTGTCGATATTGATTCTATGCTTTAAATTTCCTTCGCCAATCTTAGTCGCAGCTTGTTGAATGTTCTGGATTGGGTTGATCATTCTTTTAACAAGCAGGAAGGTCAATAAAAGTATTGTAAGACTGATCAAAGCTATTGCTTCAAACAAATATGTTGGGGCAGCTTCGATCGATATTTTTGGATTAACCATTGTGATGGTGTATTCACCGTAGGGTATTTGAAAATAGGTCCTGTTGTCGTGTCTTGCGAATTCTGAATTCTCAATAATTGATGGAGCTTGGTCATTAGTATTTTTTATCTTAATGCTATCCCATGCGCTGGGTTGAAAATCAATTTGATTGGTGTTTGGAAATTGATCAGTCGAACTCCACTCAAAATCATCGCCTCTTATCAAAATATCGAAAGGCATGTCTTCGCTGATCGTCGCTGCTGTTTTTTCATTGGGAGGATAGCCAAGATCTTCCATCAAATTTCCAAGATAACTGGTCTGATAATAATCAAGTGTGTCTCTCACTTCCTCATTCAAGATCAATGATCTGACACCAAAATCTAAAAGATAAAAAAAGGCAATGCCGGTGACTAAAAACACTCCAAATAATTTGATTGAGAGTGAGTTAATCCTCTGCAGCATCTTTAATCTACCCTACTGCCACAAACATATAACCCTTTCCCCATATGGTCTTTATGAGCTTTGGTTCTTTTGGATCATCTTCTATTTTGTGCCTTAATCGCGATATGAGGATATCGATTGATCTTGAAAATAAATGGGCATCAATGCCCTTAATTTCTTTGATAATCTCGTCTCTTGTAAAAATGACACCGGGGTTCTTGATGAATAAATCCATCAGTTCAAATTCTTTTGTCGTCAAGTCTAAGACGTTCCCATTGAGAGAAACTTCAAGTCTTTGTTGATCAACTTCAAAAATTGGATCTGATCTCACAGCGAGATCTTTTTGTGTTCTTCTCAAGAGACTGTGTATTCTGGCAACCAACTCTCTTGCCTCAAATGGCTTGGATAGATAATCGTCAGCGCCCAGATCGATTCCTTTCACTTTATCGTCAGACTCTCCGCGTGCGCTGAGTATAATAATCGGCGTATCGGATTCTTCTCTGATCATCTTGCAAAGTTCGAACCCATTGATGTGTGGCATCATTACATCGAGTATCAAAAGATCCGGGTCAAGGTGGTTTATGGTGTCGATTGCATTTCGAGGATCATTGATTGCAGATAAATCAATATCGTAAGATTTGAGGTAGTTTTTTAATAAATCACCAAGTTTTTGATCATCATCAATCAATAATGCTTTGGTCATCGCGCTCATTCAGTCCATCTACCCTTGGTTTCTGCTATTTGATCTACGCCAATACGCATCTCAAGCATCCGATTAGCTTCCTCTTGCCCAAATACCTCCATTGGAAGAATATTCATGGGATCATTTCTGTAGCCCAATTCTCTGACTGCAAAATCATATCTTTGTTGCTCATCTCTTTTTTCCATCGGCAGCTCTTCTGCTTCATCCAGCCAGTCAAACCAACGCTGAATAAACTTTTCTAGATAATCTTCGCAATAATCAATGTTGGCATCATTGAGCTCTGCATGGGAGCTAACGCAAATTGGAGACATGAGAGACCTTAAATAAGTTCCGTGACTGACAAATCGTGTCCAATCGTGATTGGCACGAAATTCTAAAAAATCTTGATTCACGGGTTCATAATATCTTGATACATAATCTGGATTTGTCCTCAAGTCCATCCTTGGTGTGTATTCTGCATAGAAATATAGTCTGGGTATTGTTCCAAAGATGATCGTTAAGTGGGGGACTTGATTCATTTGACCAAGAAAAACTGTGGCATTGATGTCGAGAATACTTCTCTTTCTATTGCCTATCCAGGAGTGAACCAACCAATCCACTTCATCGCCTGTATATGAATTGAACGAGCCTTCCATTTTCCCATGGACTGGGTGATCGTCTGAATCAAAGTATTCCCTTCCATCGCACGATGGATGTTTTTCAACCTGATAGCGGGCCTTCACTCTCTCAATTATCTTTGTTTGTATGCCCCAGCATCGCTCCCATGCTTTGTTCACATCGACGTCAGGATTCTCGCTGAGAAACTCCATGATAGTCTTGGTCTCTTTACTGTTAATGAGCAATCCCCTATTTGATTATTTGAGTTTCAGACTACCAGTATTTCGTGAAGAAAGTAATAGCTCAGCCTGGCGGCAGACTATATAATTTTAACCGAACATTATTAGGGAGCTGATATGCCAAGCATCAATATAAATAATCATGAAATGTACTATGAAATTCATGGCGAAGGTGACCCAGCAGTTTGCATGGGAGGATGGGGGACATTTTGTCATGGAAACGAGGGGCTTCTGGCAAGAGGATTGACTGACAAATACCAAGTTTTAGTCTTTGACTACAGAGGTATACGTGACTCCAGTGATGATTCAAGCATTGAGCCTTCAATGAAAATGCATGCAGATGATCTGTCTGGTTTGCTCGATCACCTAGGATGGAATAACGTTCATCTCATCGGTCTAGTTGGCATGGGCTGCTGTGTCGCCCAAGAAATTGCAATCAATCGTCCAGATCTTGTTCGAAGCATGGTCAATATGGGTGCATGGGCATATTGCGATACCTATTTGTATGATCAGCTTAAATTATTCAGAGATGTGCATCGAGATTCTGGCTTCCTAACCTTTCAGGAAAAAGTTTCTATCTATTCTTTCCTCCCGGAATACTACAATGAAAACAGAGACAAATTACTAGGCCCAAAAGCAGGTTGGAAAGAGCTGAATGGAAACTACGAGACCCATGCAAGACTGGTTGAGGCTTGCATAAATCATGATGTCAAAGACAGATTAAAAGAAATATCGGCGCCAACATTAATCATTCATGCGGGAAAAGATCTTGTCACTGGACCCAGAACCACATTGCCAATTGAAGAAGGGATTCCAAATGCTGAGGGAGTGTTGATGGAAGATGTGGCACATGTTGTCGCTGGAAAAGAGCAGAAAATTGCGTTCTGTGAGATTCTTTTTGAATTCCTGGATAGAAACTGATCCTGAATAGCCCTTGTATTCAAAAAATAAACTATTCATAATGTGGCACGAACACATATTAAGCTAAGTTTATAGGGGTATACATGTCGAAAGGTGGTTCTAAAATCCAAATGGATAATGGAAAACTCCTTGTTCCCGACTACCCCGTAATCCCATTCATTGAAGGCGATGGAATTGGCCCTGACATTTGGAAAGCATCGGTCAGAGTCTTCGATGCAGCGGTAGAAAAAGCCTACTCAGGTGAAAGAAAAATAGACTGGCTAGAGGCCTATGCTGGCGAAAAAGCATTCAATAAATTCAACAACTGGCTGCCGGATGAAACCATTGAACAGTGCAGAGAATATTTAGTTTCAATCAAAGGACCGCTGACAACTCCGATTGGAGGTGGCATGAGATCACTGAATGTTGCTTTGAGACAATTACTGGACTTATATGTCTGCCTTAGACCTGTTAGGTGGTATAAGGGCGTGCCCTCTCCAGTAAAGAGTCCTGAAAATGTGAACATGGTCATTTTCAGAGAAAATACCGAAGACATTTATGCCGGAATTGAATTTGAAGAAGGCACAAAATCCAATCAAAAGTTCCTTTCGCTCTTTAAAGAATCTTTCCCAGAAGAGTACTCCAAAATTCGTTTTCCCGAATCATCAGGAATCGGAATTAAAACTGTTTCAATTGAAGGTTCTGAGAGACTTCTCAGGTCTGCGTTTGAATACGCAATAGAAAACAAGAGAAAGAGTGTGACCTTTGTTCATAAAGGAAACATCATGAAATATACAGAAGGTGCTTTTAGAAATTGGGGATATGAGCTCGCCGAGAGGGAATTCGGCGACCATGTATACACATGGGATCAATGGGAAAGAACTAAAGCAGAAAAAGGCGAAGACGCAGCTAATCAAGAACAATCAGAGGCGATCGAAAGCGGTGCAATACTGGTTAAAGATGCGATTGCAGATATCACACTCCAGCAAGTCCTCACTAGGCCATCGGAATTCGATGTGATTGCAACAATGAATCTCAACGGTGACTACTTATCCGATGCACTAGCGGCACAAGTAGGCGGCATTGGGATCGCACCCGGTGGAAATTTGAACTATATAACCGGGCATGCAGTATTTGAGGCAACCCATGGCACGGCACCCAAATACACTGATTTGGATAAAGTAAATCCTGGTTCAGTAATTTTGTCCGGCGAAATGATGCTTCGATACATGGGATGGTCAGAAGCAGCAGATCTCATCGTTCAATCGATGGATGCAACCATCCAAAAGAAAACCGTCACTTACGACTTTGCGAGACTCATGGGGAATATTGAACCCATCAAATGCAGCGAGTTTGGGGATGAACTCATCAAAAATATGAACTGATTTCAATCATTCATCGAATGATAAATAAAAATATTTAGGAGAAAAACAGTGAAAATAAATATTTTCGTCTTACTCATAATTTCGACATTAAGCTTGGAATCTTTCGCCGCTGAGTGCGATCAAATTATTGAAGGAAACGATGCACTGCAGTTTAACTCAAAAGCAATGACCGTAAGTGCTGGCTGTGAAACCATTACTGTCACATTAAAACATACAGGTCAATTGCCTGCGAATATCATGGGACACAACTGGGTGCTCACAAAGTCGTCTGATTTTATGCCCGTTGCACAAGCTGGAGGGGGAGCTGGACTTGAAAACGACTATGTTCCTCAAAATGATTCGAGAGTGATTGCTTATTCGAAAATTATTGGTGGTGGCGAGACCACAACTGTTTCTTTTTCAACTGCTGACCTTTCCAAAAGCGAAAGCTATACGTTTTTCTGCTCATTTCCAGGGCATTATGCAATTATGCAGGGATCTCTTTCAGTTATAGACTGAGATTTATATCGCCTTTAACAATAGATAAAGGTCCAGAGCGAGCGATCGCAATCAAATCGCTCAAGCTCTCTATAGATTTTAGAAACTCATTGATTCTTTTTGGCTCTGCCAACATTTGAATTATGGTCAATCCATCCTTCTCATTGATTATCTCAGCAGAGAAATCATAGAAAATTGTTTTAATTGAATTGAGGCTGTCTTCGGGTATCTTGAGCTTTACCATTATCAACTCACTTTCAATGTGATCCAATGGTGTAATATCTAAAACATCAATGACATCGATTAACTTATACAATTGCTTAACAATCTGATCCATCTGCTCATCGCTTACATCGGTGACAAGAGTCAGCCTTGAGGTCATTGAGTCTTTTGTTGGCGCAACACTTAATGAATCAATGTTGAAACCTCTGGTCGAAAACATAGATGATACACGCGTTAAGGCTCCAGACTCATTCTGTACCAAAATTGCAATTGTGTGCTTCATTTCATTGATTGTCTTAAAATTTCTGTGATGGAGTGAATTGTACATACTAAATCAAACAAATGAAGGAAGTTATGATTATTACTTTTCATTTATCTTTGTAGTATGGTGTCATCCTTGAAAAAATACACGAGTAATGTTTTATAGATATTACTGGTTAAATTATTAGATAAGAAAAATGAAAACGGGCTCAGAAATAATTGTGGATGTACTCGCAGATGAAGGCGTTGAAACCATTTTTGGTTACAGCGGGGGGGCCATTTTACCTACGTACGATGAAGTCTTTAAATACAACGAGGCTAATCCCGAAAATCCAATGCCATTAATTGTGCCTTCAAATGAACAAGGCGCTGGTTTCATGGCTTCAGGATATGCACGATCAACAGGAAAACCAGGAGTGGTAATGGTCACTTCAGGTCCGGGTGCAACCAATACTGTGACTCCAGTAAGAGATGCCATGGCCGATTCTATTCCGATGGTTATCATATGCGGACAAGTCAGCAGGCAAGCAATTGGGAGCGATGCTTTTCAAGAGGCGCCAGTAACAAGCGTAATGGGATCTGTTGCGAAGCATGTTTTTTTAGTCACAGATGAAAATAAGCTCGCTGCAACTTTAAAAGCAGCATTTGAAGTTGCCACATCTGGAAGGCCAGGGCCTGTTGTTGTGGATATTCCAAAGGATGTTCAAACAGCTGAGATATCCGAAGAAGATTATGAGGACGCTAATATTTCAGCTTATTCTAATAGAATATTGGCCATTGAAAAATCGCGCCTGAACCAAGAAAAATCATCCGAATTCTTTACACATCTTGGCAATTCAAAGAGGCCACTGATTTACTTTGGAGGTGGTGTAATCTCAGCGAGTGCATCAAAAGAGCTGAGAGAATTTGTTGATTATTTTAATCTGCCGGCTGTTTCAACCCTGATGGGACTAGGTGCAGTGGATACTCGACATCCCTCATCTCTGCACATGCTTGGCATGCATGGGACTCCTTATGCAAACTATGCCGTTCAAGAAAGCGACTTCTTGATAGCGATAGGTTCTCGTTTTGACGATCGTGTTGCAGGTGTGCCTGAAAAATTTGCCCCGAAAGCCAAAGTCATTGCACACTTTGATGTCGATCCCTCCGAGATCAATAAAGTCAAGAATGCTGCTTGGTCTCATCTCGGAGTATTGTCATTGGCACTGAAAGATCTCATAAAGTATGCAAAATCAAATGATCTTGAGTTTAATTTTGGAGATTGGCTCAGTCACACAGGCGAACTAAAATCAAAATATCCTTTAAACTTCAATCGCTCATCCGATTTGATTCAGCCGGAACATGTCATTGAGTGCATCAATAAGATCACAAAGGGTAATGCAATCGTCACAACCGGTGTAGGTCAACACCAAATGTGGGCGGCGCAGTACTTTGACTTCAAAGAGCCCAGGCTTTGGCTAACGTCTGGCAGTATGGGAACAATGGGTTTTGGTATACCTGCTGCGATCGGCGCTCAAATTGCACATCCCGATAAAACAGTCATTGATGTGGATGGCGATGGAAGCATTAGGATGAACTTAGGAGACTTAGAAACCATTACAAATTATGACTTACCGGTTAAAGTCCTTTTGCTCAATAATTCTGGTGACGGAATGGTTAAGCAATGGCAAAAACTTTATTATGGTGGCCGTCTATCAGCAAGCGATAAAACACTTCACACAAAAGACTTCATTATGTCCGCAAAATCAGACGGCTTTCAGTTTGCCGAACGATTGAGTGAACAATCAAAAGTGGAAGAAACAATCGAACGATTTATCAATTTTGAGAAAGCAGCATTTCTTGAAGTTGTCATTGATCCTGATGCAATGGTCTTTCCCATGATCGGCCCAGGAATGTCTTACGATCAAATGATTACAGGTCCTTTTATGGATGGCAAAGATCCCGATCCTGAAATCGATGGAAACGATCCTAAGTCAATGTTTTAAGACTATCTCTCGCCCATTGCATTGATGTCATGGGTCTCTCCGTGTTGCACATAGAGAACTTTTTTTCTAAAAAATCTAAGCATCCCCATTTCACCCATTCTTGATGCACCAATTCCAGAATATTTGAACCAGTTCTTCTCGCCATCAAAAACATATGTTGTTGCGCCACAATCTTGAAGCGTGATGGCGCCCGCATCAATTTGCTTAGCGATATTTGAGGCCTCTTCGTGATTGCCTCCCAAAACAGCTGCTGAAAGACCATAAACAGTATCGTTTGCCAGATTGATTGCATCTTCAATTTCCTCATACGCCATGACAGGAATAATGGGACCAAAGGTCTCTTCTGTCATCACTTTCATTGAATGATCAACGTCTTTTATCACGGTCGGTTTAACCCACTTTCCACCGCCATGGTCCTCAATCTCTCCTCCAGTCAAAATTGTTGCTCCTTTTTCTTTTGCATCTTCCAAATGATCGGCAATGATATCTGCCTGTTTATCAAAAATCAGTGGGCCAATATGTCCTTTTCTTACGTCTGGATAATTAAGTGTGACCTCGCTCGCTTGTTCGGCCAATGACTCGATCAATTCATCTGCGATTGATTGATGCACATAAACTCGCTCTATTGACTGACACGCTTGCCCCGTTGCTTGCACAGATGCTCTTAGAATTATTCGTGCAGATTCTAAAGGATCAGCATTTTCAGTGACGATCACTGGGTCTTTGCCTCCCAATTCTGCATAGACGGGGATAAAGTTTCTGGCTCCGCTTTCGTAGACCAGTTTTCCTGTTTTTACACTGCCTGTAAAACAAAGAGCATCGACATTATCAATTAAATCCTGCCCTGTTTGGCCTCCGCCCTGTACAAAACGACAGACTTTATGAAGCTCGGGTATCTTTTGAATAATGTCTTGTATTGGCTTTATAAACCTAGGTGTAATCTCACTGGGTTTCACAATCACAGTAGAGCCTGCCATCAGCGCTGGTATCAAATCAATCAGAGTAATTAAGAATGGAAAATTCCAAGGGCCTATAATTCCCACGACCTCAAATGCCTTATATTGATGAGTGTAGGTGACAGTTGGAACGGACGACTGAAGCGGTTCTTGTTCAGAAAAAACCCTATTTCCAATTGCTCTCCAACCTGGGACCATCTTTGTCATTTGAGCAACTTCCCCGGTACAAATGAAATAACGACCCGTGTCAGCAATCAGTGCCTCCAGAAGTTCGTCGCTTTCAGCAACCATCTTTGCCCATTGATCCA